>Ga0208857_1000083_pt1 | contig 24663 bp, 25 predicted proteins | sample LakMenEpi05Nov12_FD_150674 | JGI IMG/M metagenome (GOLD analysis project Ga0208857, IMG submission 150674) | Freshwater microbial communities from Lake Mendota, WI - 05NOV2012 deep hole epilimnion (SPAdes) | ecosystem: Environmental > Aquatic > Freshwater > Lake > Epilimnion/Euphotic zone ... | reverse complement strand
ACATAATGATATATTTAGATAGAATTACTTTATATCAATTAACATATATATTTTATTATTGTTTTGAAATATATAAGAAATTATTAATAAAATATCGATTAAGAAATGATATTTTATTGAATTATTGTTATATAAAACAATATGATGAAATACATGATTTACATATTTTAACATATTTATTTAATATTAAAATTTATACATATTTTAATACTAAAATAAATAAATTATATATATATATTTATCATAATAATAAAAAAATATCAGAGTTAATTATTCAAAATAATAAAATAATTAATGAAAAAACATTCAATATTATAGTTTCTATACAATATTTAGATAAATATAATTTTTATAATACATTAAATATTTATAATTGTGGAATTGTTAATCATCAAAATTTATTAATAAATCATTATTATAATTATAAAGGGATTCAAAGAAATCAAATAAACTAAAAAAAATATTTTTATTTTTTTTTATATAATTAGATTAAATGTAGAATAAATAATGAATAACTTAGGTAGCATAACGTAATGTAGCCGAACCGTCCGAAATTAATAAGAAATTGATAGCTACTGCATTAACAATAAGTTCAGCAGTACTGGTAGAACTTACTAAAGTAGAAGTATATTGTAAGTAGAATTCACGAGCACGAGAAACATTGATGTGACCAGATGGTTGGTAAGTACCTGGATATAAACAGAAGTTAACCATATAACAACCAGGATCAGTTGGGGTACATACATTCCAACCACCATATTGTAATGGAACATAGCTATTAAAGAATGGAGCTGGAAGATTATTATATAGAGGAACACCATGAGCAGATACAGTAAATCGTGTAACATGAGCACGTTCAGTTTTAAGAATAACATCAGAAGCTAAACCATTAACATTAGCTTGTGGAACAACAACTGTGTCAACAGCACCAAATCTATGCCAGTCAGCCATATTACGATCAATAACGGAAACTTGAGAAGCTTGAGCAGTAGTATTGGTATTCATTTCACTATTAACAGTTGGACGAATACCAACATACATAGTTTCAATTGGCCATTTAAGTTGTTGAAGAAGAACATTATCAGAAGATTTATTAACATTAGTTACTTGACGACGATGTACACGTACTAAAGTGAAACCAATACGAGCAATGAAAATATCATGAATATCTGGATTAACGAAAATATTGTTAATGTAAAGATCAAAAGTATTAATAAGTGGAGTAGTAATACTTGGGTTAGTTAAAGCAGCAGAACTACCTGGATTAGCAATAACACGTAAAAGTTGATCTTTGTTGGCTAAATCAATATTAATAAAACGTTGACCATATGGAATAGCAACAGAAGGAATAGCTAGACGAGGATCAGTATTGAACCAGAAAAGTAAAGGAACGAATAATTCTAATTGATTAACAACACCAGCAACATTACCAATGTGACCAGCCTCAGTTTTATAAGTTTGGAAACCATTTCGGTATAACATACCAGCACGAGCATTTTGTGGATTACTATTAGCAGTTTGAGCATAACTAGCGAATGCTTCAACAGAACGTTCTTGTCCCATGCATTTATCCCAACCAGCACGTTTAGATTCAGAAATGAAAAATTGACGGTGGAAATTGTAAGTATCTGGGTAGTATTCATCAAGAGGATTACCATTAACATCAAAAGATACTTTTTGGAAAAGACGTTCACCTGGGTAATCACACCATCTGTAAATAGCACATTCATCAGCTTGACCAGCAGCAGCACCAGTTACCGAAACAGTTGGATTATCAAATCGTACATGAACAACCATATCACTAAAGAAATCACCAAATTGTGGAATAGAGAATTGTACTTTAGAACCTAAAGTTGGGTTATTAGCAGTGACTTTATTGTATTCATAGGCAATAGCAGCGAATGGTTTAAAATGAGCATTCATAAAAAGAACGTGAGTACGTTCGATATCTGCAAGAGTTGGGTTTGGATTTTCCATACCTTTACGAGCAGCACGGATCTCAGCAAGTCGTTTACTTAAAAGCTCAGAAGCCATAAGCATACGGTCTTGTTTACCGTCATTAGTAATTAAATTAAAAATACCACCAGTGGACATATTTTACTTTTATCTAGCAATTAATATTTTTTATAATATGTATATTATTATATATATTAATATCTAAAAAAAAAATAAATAAATATTTTTTAGAAGAATAAATAAAAAAAATATTATAAATTTTATATTTGTCATAATATATTTTTATAATACAATATATTATTAATTAATTAAAATGCATCCAGTCTTAAGTTCTATATTAGGTTTATTAACATTATTTATAGTACTTGTTAGTATTAGATATGGAATTCAATGGTATCAAAATAAAAATTTAAAAGATAAAAATACTAATGATTCAAAAGCGATAATAGCAAAAGGATTTGAAATTGGATATTTAGGAGAGAAGAAAAAGCTTGAACAAAAAATGCTTGAACAAAAAAAAGTTGAACAAAAAAAAGGTGAACAAAAACCAGTTGAACAAAAAAAAGTTGAACAAAAAAAAGTTGAACCTGTAATAGAAGAAAAAAAATATATTAAAGGAAATGATAATTGGAAATATACTAAAGATGATAATGATATAGATTGTTTAATTAATTGGAATTATTATGATTCTGATAAAAAAACAATAATTCAAAAAAGTATTCCTAGAGTTACTACATTAGATAGAAATAATAAATGGTGTGCAACTAAAAATAATACATTACCAACTGATAGACAAATACAACAAAGTGGAGTAAAAAAAGTGTTAGATGAAAATAAAGGAATGCTTATAGGAGTAGCATCTAAAACTGTAGTTGTTAAAGCTAGTAAAAAATTATTATCATCAGCTGCTGGTAAGGCAATTCAAAAAAAAATATTAAATAAATTAAAAACTAAGATAATTTCTAAAATTGGATTTAAAATGCAAGCAAAAGCTTTAACTAACATTGCAAAAAATGTTTCAAAAACTGTTGCTACTAAATTAGCAAAATCTATGGCATTTCAAACAGGTAAAACAGCTGGTAAAAGCGCAGCCAAGTTTGGATTAAAAGCATCTACTAAGATGGCATCAATGGCTGCTAGATTACGTCCTAGCCCTACAATAGTTTTTGAAATATTAAGTATGGGTTTAGATATGGGTGATGCTGGTGGTTATGCTAAAATGCAAAGTAAAGAAGCGTTATATAAATTAAAATCGGAAACTGAAAAAAATTTAAAAAAAGGAATGTATGAAAATATCAAAATGGCATATCAAGAACATGGTGAAACATTAAAGGAAGAAGATTTTATATGGCCAGTTGTATATGATCCATTAGAAAATGCAACAGAAACATTTGATGATTTATTAAATAAAAAAATAGAAACTCTTATAGAAGATCCAAATAATAGTTTATCTAAACCAATTTTTGATGCAATCGATAATGATTTAGAATCTGGTAAAATTACACAAGAACAATTAGATAATGATGTAGAAGATAAATTATTTAATAGTTATGTTGATAATTTATTAAATACAGATGAAATTTCAAAAAAAGTTTATGAAGATTGGTGTAAATCAAAAGATGGTATAATATATGATAATGATAAATGTACATTACCAGAAAAAACTTGTACTGTATGGCCAATTAAAAAGGATAAAGATGGAAATCCAGAAACTGCTTATCGTGAATTTAGAGATGGTAAATGTATTATAGTTGATTCTTCAGTTAGAGAAAAATGTGATGAAATGAATATACCATATGATATGCAAACAGGTATGTGTAAAATAGATGAAAAGTATTGTAAATCTAAGGGTGCTGAATGGAGACAAAATAAAAAAATTAATAATGAATATGATTGTGCAATACCATTAGAACAAAAAATATTTGAAAGTATTTTTGGAACTACTGTTACTCGAGGTTTAAAACAAATATTTGACCCAGATCAATATAAAAGCTGTGGTTTTGATGGTCCAATTAAAATTAGAAATAAATGTTTAGATTTACCAAACGGAAATTTAGATAATGGAAATAAATTACAAGTTTGGGATTGTAATAATTCATTAGCTCAAAACTTTTATTATAATTCAACAGATGAAACTGTACGATCTATATCAAATTATGAAAAATGTTTTGATTTAGAAAATGGTAAAACTGATCCTGGAACATTAGTTCAATTATATAATTGTAATAATACTGACGCACAAAAATTTTTATATGATGATAAAACTAAACAATTTAAATTAAAAAAAGATGAAACTAAATGTTTAGATTTAAGTAATGGTAGTAATAATAACGGTACTAAAATTCAAGTATTTAATTGTAATAATACTGACGCACAAAAATTCGAAATGAAACGTAACCGTTTATCTGATGCTGGATTAACTTGTGATATAGCTACAAGCCGTGTAGCTGATTGCCCATCAGGATATACTAATAATGGTTTAACATGTGGAAGAAGTGCATCTAGTAAAACATCTGATTTTGGTTTAGGAAAATTTGAATCTGCTGATTGCCCACCTAGTTATACTAATACTGGTACTACATGTCATCGATGGGGAAAAAGTTTTCAAAGAGATTATTTTTCAAAAGCTGGAAAATCAATTGATTATGATGTAAACAAATGTGAAGAAAGATATGGAAAAGGTAATTGTGAAATTAAAGGAGTTAAGGGTTCTAGATTAGCACGACCAAAAACATGTGAAATTGAAGCTAGATATTTAAAAAAAGAATTTCCAGAAAAATATGTAGATGATAATCTAGGTACTATGGGTGCTAGATGTTATTTACATGCTCATACAATTGGTTCAATAGCCAATCATGGAGTATGTCCACCTAAAAATGATAAATCCGGTAAATATACAAATAAAACAGGTGCATTATGTTATGTAAATTGTGAAAAAGAATATGGACCTGGTTGGTATAATAATGGAACGTCATGTTTTAGAGATGTTAGTACTAAAGGTTTAGATAGTATGACTTGTAATCCAGATGAACGAATGATTGGTGGAAGATGTTATCCAAAATGTCCACCTGATTATACTAATATGGGTTTAACATGCCATAGAAGAAAATATAGAAAAATAGCATTAAGTACAAAAAAAAATTAAATTATTATAATATTTTTTTATTTAATATAATGAAATAAATTCTTCTGTATTATCATAATAATTAGATTGAGGTTTTGGTTTTACAAATGTATTATATCCATAAACCCCAGCGGCGCCTATTAAACCATACATTGGAAGACTAAAAAATGCAAATATTGCAAATATAAATAACATAATAACATAAATTTTCATAGTTGCTAAATCAACACCTAATAATTTTTTTGATAAAGAGTCTGCTCCTTTACTAGCAACATTTCCAACAGCACTAGCTCCTTTAACAGCAACAGTACCCACAGCGGTAGCTCCTTTGACAGCTACATTTCCAACAGCAGTTGCTCCTTTAACAGCAGTATTTTCCATTTTTGCAGCCATTTCTTTTCCAGTTTCGCCTAATACACCGCTTTTACCTGCACCATACCCAACTGCAGTAACAGCAGCTGCCCCCATAGCAACTTTTTTAATTTTATCTGAATTTTTTGCAAGTGTTTTTCCTACAGTACCTGCTCCTTTCATACCAGTTTTCCCTACTTTAACTACATTTTTACCCACTTTAGCAGCACCTTTACCTAATAATTTGGCAGCACCTAGTAAATTAACAAATTCTTCATTTTCATAATTTTCAGGGTCTTCATAATAATTTTCAGGTTCTTCATAATAACTTTCTGGTTCAACAAACGTATCTAAATAATAAGCCATATTTTTAAAATTATTTTTATTTAAGTTCTAAATATATTATATTATATTAAAATAAAAAAAATAATCAAATTAAATTAAATTAAATTAAATATTTTTAATTTATTTGATTTTGTTAAATATAATATTTTTTTTTGATTATTATCAAAATTATATACTTTATATAATAAAGATAAAGATTTTGGATTTACATAATAATCTAAAATTAAATCAATATACTTATATATATTAATTATAGTTATATATTTATATTTTCTAATAAATTTAAAGTTAGATTTAAAATGTAATATTAAATAATTAATATTTAGATATTCTTTAATTTTTTGTCTATCATATAGAATTATATTATTTTTATATATTTTTCTTAATAATTTATATTTATTCGATATATAATTAATATTGGTATTTAATATATATAATTCTTTTAATTTAACATATTTATTAGATAATTTTGAAATTAAAGTATTTTGACAATTTAAATATTCTAAATTTATATATTTATCTGATAAATTATTAATTAAAGTATTTTGACAATTTACACTTTTTAAATTAATTAATGTTTCTGATAAATATGTTATTTTTGTATAAGAACAATCTAAATATTCTAAATTAATTAATTCATTAGGTATATTATTAATATTAGTATTCATTATAAACAGTTTTTTTAAATTTATTAAATTATTAGGGATTAATAATAATTTAGAATTATCTGCATTTAGTATTTCTAAATTATTTAAATTATTTGGTAAATAATTAATAAATGTATTATTAATTGTTAAATATTTTAATTTAATTAAAGTATCAGATAATTGTATTGTTTTAGTATACGAAATATCTAATTCAATTAAATTATTAAAATTATAATGAAAATAATTTATAATATTTGTATATTTACAAAATAAATAATTTAAATTATAATGATTTAAATTATCTAAATTATCTAATTGTGTATAATTACAATTAAAATATTTAACATTTTTAATTTTTATTTTAATTTGTTTAATTTTATTACATGAATGTAAATGTATATATTTTAATTTAAAATATTTTTTTTTATTGTTACATAAGATACACATAATAATTTTATTATTTATATTTTTAAAATTTAATACTGTATTAAAAAAATAAAAATATTCAATTATAATTTTTATTTTACAATAACACGATAATATAATGATAATCCGGAAATATCATCATATCTTGTAATACATACAATATCTCCAATTTTACCAGAACTCCATATAATTTGTGGATCAGATAATTTAATCTTAGGTAAATTTGATTTTTTACAAAATAATACATTATTTAATATTTTTTCTTCTTCTTCTTTTGATAAAATTTCATGTTTATTACTTAATATATGTTTTGGAATAATAATAGTAAATAATTTATATGTATAATTAATAATACTTAATTTAGTTTTAATACTATCAATATAATTTTTAACATGAGTTGAAATTTGATTTTTAGTTATTAACATAATTTCATATTTAAATGGATTTTTTTTAAAAGTATTAATAATTTTTTTTAAATCTTGAGTTTTAGAATATAATTCAGAATTATAATGAAATAATAATATATATGTTAATTTATAATTTTTTTCATTTTTATAATTAATATTATCTAAATTATCTCTAATTTCTTTAATATCATCAGAATTATAATTACTTGTTATAGTAGGAATTGTAAAATATTCATTATTATAAATATGTTTAATAAAATCATCATCGTTAGTTTTTTCATCTAATGGTATTAATTTTTTATAATTAAAATAAGTATATAAATTATTATAAATAATAGTTAATGTATAATTTGAATTAGTCATAATTATTATTTTTTCTTTATAATTTTATATATATTTCTATATATATATATTATTATTTCAATTTTAAATTATATAATTAATAAAAAATGACTCCAGATTTAGTTTCATTTCTAATAGGTATTTTTGTTATGTTTTTATTTTATCTTAAATATTTAAGATGTAAAAAATGTGCACCATTTGAAAATCGTGATTTAATTAATCATTTATTTGATCAAGAAGCATTTTTAAATAAAGATGAAATAACTGTAGAAGATAGTTATAATAATAAAATGATATTTGAACAAAAAGTATTTAATATGTTAAATTCTAAAAATAAAAAAAAATATTTAAATCTAACAGAAGCTGCTAAAGATATGTTTTTAACAAAAGTTAGTTTAACAAATATATAAATATTATAATTTAAAATTATTAACAATCTTTTTTTTTGTTTCGTCATCATTAGTTAAATTACATTCTTTGATAATTTTAATTACCTTATCAATTTTATTAAGTAAATTATCATCTAATATTTTTGTTTTATATATGGGTTGAATATTAATATCAAACATTTTAAATGAAAATATACCTAAATATTCTAAATTAGGATCAGATAATATTTTATCTTTAGTATCTGATATATTTTGTAAAAATTTATTAATATTATTATATTTATGAAATCTATATAAATTTTGACTATTATAAATATTTTCATTTATACAAATATCATGATAAATAATTTTTAAATCCTTATAATCTATAATATTTTCCATAATATTATTAATTAAATTTTTATCAGTAATTGCTGATAAATCTTCAAAATTTTTACTATAATTATATAAATAATGATTTAAATTATTTAATAAAGTAATCAAAGATATATTTTGATTATTTTTTTCATAATAGATGCTAAAACTACTATAAGCAATTGGCATATTCTTATATCTAATTTTATCAAAATGATATGTACTATATTTATTATTTAAATTTATAATATCGTCAATTGAACAAAATCTAAATATAGCTTCAATAAAAATTGATACTTCGCACATATTAATAACTTCCATACCTAATCTAGGTTGATTAATATAATATACCGGTATTTCATTTTTTTTTAAAACTCGCATATATGGATTTTTAAATTCAAATAATACTAATAATTCTTTATTATTTTCTATTTTCGTATTATCAAAAATAGAAAAATTATTAATTTTATTAATAATATCATATTTTGATAATAAAAATTTTAATTTATCATTTTTAATAACTGATAATCCATCAGGACTATATTTAATTAAATTTGATTTTTCATATGGAATAGAACCCGTTTCATATATTTTGGTATCAAATAAGATTTCAGTATATTGCTGTAAAATATATTCAAAAATATTTCCAAACCATAATGGTGCTGCTTTTTTAAATGTTGTTAATCCAATTTTTTGTTTAATTAATTGTTTAATAGATTGATATGGATTAAGTCCTAAAATTGTAGATATTTCTGATCCACCAATAGTTTCAGTTCTAGATCTTAACCATTCTTGTGATCCTTGAACTGGTAAATATTTATGCTTATTTAAAAAATTATGTAAATTCTTTAACTTTTCAGACATTTTACTGGTTTATCTAATATTATATTTTACATTTAAAATATAATTTAATTAATACTAATAAATTAATAAAAGTAATTATGAATATTGAATTTTTATCGAACAAAAAATATAAATTAAAAAATGATAATGTCATAAATGATGGTGCTTTTGCAAATATTTATGATATTATTAATTCTAATGAAAAAACTAAAGATTATATAGTTAAATTACAAAAAAAAGAATATAAATATGAGGCTATAAATGAAATTGAAAGTTTATTAAAATTGCAAAAAAATAAAACAAAATATTTAAATAAATTAAAAGAATTTAATATTACAGTAGATAAACCAAAAGTAATTGAATTATTAGATTATTATATAGATAATGATTATTTTTATCTAATTTTACCTAAATATGAATGCACATTAGAATATTTTAATATTTTATATAATAAAGAATTTAATGAAATATTACCGATTAATTTAATTAAAAAAATAACTAATTCTTTATTTTTAAGTATTTATCAATTACATTATTCTAATTTAATTCATTGTGATATTAAACCAAATAATATTTTAATAGATCTAAAATATAAAAATTTAAAACAATTTATTAAGGATATTAAAAATAAAAAAATTAAAAAAAATGATTTAATTAATTATATTGATATTGTATTAATAGATTTTAATAAAACTCAAAAAAATAAATCTATATATAAATCAACAAACATTCAAATATTATATTATATGGCACCTGAAATTGTATTAAATAATAAAGAATTTAATAATAGTATTGATATATGGTCTGTTGGTATTATAATTTATGAATTAATTGCTGGTCGTTATTTATTTGATATTTATAAAGATAATTTACAAAATGGAAATAATTTTAAAAATTATAATTTAAATCAAAAATCAAAAATAACAACTGATTATTCATATACAGATAGTGCAGATTCTTATGAAAAAAGTTATAAAATAGAATATTTAAGTTTATTATATAATTATAAATTTATTTTAGGTGATAATACTTTATTATATGGTAATGATTTAGATATATTTTATTCTAATAATTTATTATTAGGTGATATAAATAATAATAATTCGGAAAATAATTTAATTCCATATATAACACAAAATATTAAAATTACTAATACTGATTTTTTAAACCATATATTTGAAATTTTAAAAAAAATATTTGTATATGATTATAATAATAGATTAACAGCTGAGGAATTTTTAACTAAATATAAATTTTAATAATAAATACTAAAAGAGAAAAATAATTAATAATGAATTATAAAAAAATTTCATCAGATATAAATATTATATTTAATTTTTTTTATAGTTCATTCAATAACGTTAATATATATAGTATTCAAAAAAATGAAGAATTTATTAATTTAACATTTATATTTATTTTTAATATTATATTTTTATTAAAAAAATTATTAAATATTTTAGAAATAACTATTGAAAAACATGATATATATAAAAATCAATATACAGATAAAATAGAAAAATTAATACAAGATATAGATATTTATGATAATACTATTTTAAATTTATATAATAACTTTAATAAAAATAAAAATATAGAGAATAATAATAATAATTCTGATAATAATTTAGATTTTAATATTAATAATAATATTAAAAATTTAGAATTAGATAATTTAGATGAATTAATTAATAATATAGATAATTGTAATATATCATTAATAGAATTTAATAAAAGTAATTATATTAAATATGATTATGTAGATTTAGGATTTAATAATTATTATAAATTACATATTTTTAATAAATTAAATGAAAATATACCTTTTAATTTATTAGTATATGTTATTGAACTTGATCAAATAGTAATCAAAGTTGGTGATGAAAAAAAATTTAGATTTATTAATTCTAAAATTTATAAAACATATGATATTAAAATAAATAATGATAATTCAAGATCAATTTTATGTAATAATAATATTAAAGAGTTAAATAAAAAATGTAATAATTATAATTGTAGTTATTACCATGATTATATATTAGGTTATAAAGAAAATTGTCATTTTGATAGACAATTTTCAAATAATCCAATCGTATTTAATAGTCCTAATTTTAAAGATGGTAGTAAAATAAAAGAAAATGCTAAAACAGTTGATTGGTATAATGCTATTAATTTATATCAATTTAATTTATCTTGTTTATTATTAGGTTGTATACATAGTTTAAATAAATAATTATTCATTCAAATATTGATCTAAAATTTGATATAATAAAATATCATGCATTAATTGTTTTTTTCTTAATTTTTTTTCCTTTTTTGTTGTAAATTGTAAATCAATATTTAAAGTATCTAATGATCCAATAAATCTACTATTTTCTAAATCATAATTATCATTTTTAAATTTTTTATTATTTACTTTAATTTTACCTAATTTATTTTTATTAATATATTTCCAACTATATATTGGAAAATTTCTAATATCTCCTTTATGATAAAATAAACATTCCTTATTATAAAATACTTTATCACAATTTATTTTACTACATTGTTTAATTTTAGTACCTTTTTTTTTATTAATTTCACTTTCAGATATAATATTTCCAATATTTCCTTTAATTATTTTATTATTAATTTTAATACAATATTCATTAGTTTCTTTAATATGATAAATTGGTGTATTAATTATTAAATCTAAATTATTTTGTGATATTGATATAATTGGACATTTCATATAACTTTTATTTTCATATTCTTTATTATTTGTAATATTTTTATATTCAATATTATATTTTTCATTTATTGATTCTTTCTGTTTTTCATATAATACAGTTTTAATTTTTAATAATTTATAATTATAAATACTTTTAATATTTTGAATTAAAGATTCAATTGATTTAATCATATTTTTTAAATATTTTAAATTATCTTCATAATTTTTTATTTTTTTATATATTTCTTCAATATTATATAAATTAGATTCTTTATTAATTATATTATCATTAATTATTTTAATTTCTTTAAAGAAATTATCAATATAAATTGTTAAATTATTCATTTTTATTAATATACAGATTAGTTTTTAAATTAAAAAAATAATATTTTAATTAAAAATATTTTTTTGCTATTTTAATAATTTTTTTCATGGTATTTATTAATTTATTATCTTTACTAATCATTAAAAAATTTTCAATACTAAAAAATTGTATATCTGATATTTCCATAATATGACTATTTAAGCGTAAATCAATTTGTGGATTATATTTATTATCTAATAAAATTGCAATAAAATATACATATTTATAAGTAGTATTTTCATCTGTAAAAATATGAATTATTGGATCAATATCATATAATAATTTATATTTATTCTTTTTAATATTTGTTTCTTCGCTAAATTCTCTAATTGCTGCATTAATTGCACTTTCATTTTTATTATTCATTCCTTTTGGCATTTCCCATACTTTTTTAGATGATTTTGATTTTTTAATTAAATTTAACAAACGTTTTCCATCATCATATAAAAAACTTTTTTCATATCTATTTTTACATTTTTCAAATTTTGTAATTTCTTTAGTAGTATATCTATTATTATATGGTAAAGATAATGCACATTTATACCACATAATATTAAAATTTAATGACATAATACAAAATTTTTCATCTAATGTCATATTATTTAATAATCTTAATATATCATTATCATTATTTCTATTATATACACCTTTAATAAAAGCAATATATGCATATGATAATCTTTTTTTAATAAATAATGTTTCATAAATATTATTTATATTTTTTCTAACTAAAGCAATTCCATATGATGTAACTATATCTGAATTAATCATATTTTTATTTATATATTTATAATTTAAGTTAATAATATTTAAATAAAAAAAAATATTAACTTAAATATATAAATATCCATATTATGATTCAAATTATATTCTTTACTGTTTTATTATTTTTATTATTTATTATTAATAAAAAATTAAATAAAATTATTAATTCAATAGATAATAATAAAAAAGAAGCAAATATAAAATATATAAAGGATACTTATAATAATAAATTAAAAGATAATACTAATTTTGGACATTATGATTTTATTCGATCAGATTTAGGAAAATCTGGTAATTCTTTAAATTCAAAAATAAAAAATATATAATTTAAATATATAATTCTATTTTTAAAATAGAAAAAATGAATAATAGTGAAAATATTAAAATTGATGAAAATTTAGAAAAAAAAGAAATTTCTAATAAAATTATTAAAAAAGATGATAGAATTATTCAAAATGTATCTATATATGATAAATATAAAAATATAATAAAAATAGCATTTATTATTGTAATAATTATATTATTTATATATTTTCTATATAAAATGAATATTCTCAAATTTAGTTTTACTAGTATTAATTTATATAATAATAAAATACAATCTACACAAAAAAATAGAGAATTTGAAGAATTAACTAATAATGATAGTAATTGGAATATTGAAGACGCAATCGAAAAAATAATTAAAAATCAAAATATTTATATTCAAGAAAAGAAATTATAAATCATTTAAAGCATCTATTAATCTACTATCTTCTGAATAAGGATTTGAATAAAATTCTAATCCTGCACTTTCCATTAAATTATTATTGTCTGTATTTTTTTCAGATCTAGATACTAAATATCTAGGATCTGAATCTGAACTTTTAAATCTTTCTTTTTTTTTTAATAAATTTTCAACATTATTAAATTTATTTATAGTTTCTGCAAGTCTGTTATTATATTTTTTTAAAGATTTTGTATGTACATATAGAATATAAAATAATATTAATATTAATATAGAATTAATATATACTAATATACACGTTGATTGTTTTACATGTAAATGGTCAGCAATATATTTAATATCTTGTTCTGTAAAATTAACCATATTTAATATTTTTTATTATATTAAAAAAAATAAATTTTTATTTTTTTTTTATATTTAATTTTATTTATCGTCCAGCTAAAGCATTGTATAAATCTGATGGTTTAACATTATCTACAGCATTTTCTGATGGTAATTCTTCAAATGCTTCATATCCATCTTCATATTCTTCATTTTCAAAATCTTCACCATCTTGATAATATTCTGGTTCTTCAAAATCTTCATTTTCAAAGTCTTCACCATCTTGATATACTTCTGGTTCTTCAAAATCTTCAGGATCATAATATCCTTCACGTTCATTTTTAACAGTTGCTCCTTTACGGACCATTTCATTATTATAATCTTGGAAGAATACTGGGACATCACGATATCCAGTTAATGTTGATTTTTTTTTAGCAGCTGCTACTTCAGCTTCAGCTTTATCAATATTATCACATAAAGATGGTCGACCTTCCATAACTTGTTTACACATAATAGCAGTTGCACTGGTATCTGCAAATCCTTCTACGTCCTCAAATGGAGATTTTTTTTTACCAGTTACCCATCGATATACTCTACCTACAGTTTGATTTAATACAAAACGAGTAACATAGTAAAATATAACTAACATAACTGCGACTACTACAAGAGCAACAGCAAATGCAGCTGGTCCATTTTTAAACGTTAAATTATCTTGAGCTTCTGCAACTGTTCCTGGTACAACACCTGCCATTTTTATTTTAAATAAATTTTATTTAATTCAGTATTTTATAAATTAGATATATAAATGAAAATATATTTTTTTAAAAAAAAAAGATATTAATTAAATTAATTAATTTATAATATTTTTTTTAATTAAATAAATATTTTAAGATGAATATTCAGGATTAAATACTTTATCATATCCCATTCGTTGACTATAAGTATCATTAGATCCTAAGCCATCTAATTGTACATGTCGTCTTTGTTTAATTCCAAAATCAAATAATGGTTCAGAAAATTTAGACATTCTTCCGAAAAAGAAAAATAATACAAGAAGTACAACTAAAACTGCAATGATCCATTTAAACATACTAACTCTAGATTGTAAACGTTGTTCAATATCGGATCCGCAAATGCATTTTTTATCTTCACTTACTGTATAATCACCAACTAACCATCCAAGCATTTTTTGTTCAGCTTGTTTAGTCTTTTCAGTTCCATATTGTTTAGCTTGTGCTAATTTTGGAGTAATATTTGCTTTAGCATTTTCAGCCATAGTTCGCATTCGGTCAGCCATTTTTATTTTATATTAACTAGTTAAATGTAAATAATTATTATATATTATTATATATTAAATAAAATAAAAAAAAAAATAATTATTATTATAATTTTTAATATAATTGATTATATTTTTAATTTATTTAATATATCTGTTAAATTCTGTGTTAATTCTGTTGGATTAATATTAGGAATAATGCATTTATCAGGATGAATTTCTAATAATATCTTATAAATTTTTTTCTTTATAGTAGATCGATTATTATTATTTATCTTAGTCTTTTTAATTATATTAATTTCATTTATTATCTCTTTCTTTTTTAATAACATTATAGAATTATAATGTTTATCACAATAATATATTCCTTTATATAATATATTAGCCTTTTTATCACAAACTCTATTTGTTTTTAATGTATATATACATTTATTAATATTTTCATCTGATTTCTTTTTAGTTTTTTTTATTTTAATATTTTCTGATTTATCATTTTCTGATTCATTTTTTTCTGATTCATTTTTATCTGATTCATTTTTATCTGATTCATTTTTATCTGATTCATCATTTTCTGATTCATTTTTATCATCCGATTTATCATTTTCTGATTCATTTTTATCATCCGATTTATCATTTTCTGATTCATTTTTATCATCTGATTTATCATTTTCTGATTCATTTTTATCATCCGATTTATCATTTTCTGATTCATTTTTATCATCCGATTTATCATTTTCTGATTCATTAGATGTAAATTTATTAAAATGTCTAGTGCAATAATTTAAATCATTATTAAGCGCTTTATTTTTACAATTACGCTTTGATTTAGTAATATAATATTGACATTCCATAATGAAAATAGTAATATTTAATTTAAAAATAATTTAAATTCAATTTTAAATATTTAATTAATTTAATAAATATATAAAAAAAATAATTATGGCAGAAAATTCTCAAAAAAAAAGATCAGTTGGTAGACCTCGTTTAATTCAAAAAGTTGATCCATTACCAAAATTAGGAATTGTTGATAATCCAAATAATAATGATAATTTGGTAGAATTATCCTATGATAATGTATCAATTTTTAAAAAATTATTTAGTTTATTAAAATTAATGAATGTAAAAGAAATTAATATTCAATTTCAGTCAAATTATACTAAAATTTATGGTATTGATCATTTAGAAAAAAATTTAATTAATATTAAAATTGATTCTAGCAAATTAAATCATTATTTTTGTGAATATCCAATTAATATTACATTAGATCCAAAAAACTTAGATAAAATTACACAAAAAATAGATAAAAATTATAATTTATTTACAGTATTACTAAAAAAAAATTCTTATCGAAATCATATGATTATTATTTTAAATAATAAGGTTTTATCTATTGATGAATCTCATATTATTAATTTAATTGAAAATGATACTGATTTACATACTTTATATAATAAATCTGTTGATTATAATTTATATCCTTTAAAATTTGAATTACCTGGAAAATATTTTAAAAAGTTAATTAATGATATTTCAATATTTAGTGAATTATTTACAATTGAAAAAGTTAATAAAAATCCTTTACAATTTATATATAAAAATATTAATAATACAATTAAAGGGTATAATATATGTAATGATAATAAAAAAATTAAATTAGAATCTTCATTAAGTGAAGATGATATATTTTCAGTATCTATTCGTATTGATTATATTAAAGCTTTAAGTAATTCTTTATTAAGTGATTCTGTAAAAATATATGCAGATAAAGAAAATGATTTAATTTTTAATTTACTAGTTGATAATGGTGTTTTTGAAATATTAATATATACTTCAGTAAATAAATATATTTAAGTTATTTTCTATTTTTTTTTATTTTAAAAAAATATTTATAATTTAATTACAAATGAATAAACAAAATTTAGAATTATATTTACTTTTTATAATTTATAATAATGCTTCAAAAAAAATAGCAAAATGGTATAAAAATAAAAAAAATAAAGAATATTATAATATGCAATTAAATAATAAACATTTATATAAATTAATTAATGAAATAAGTTATTGTTAAATTAATTTAATATTTAAGTCTGATCTTTCTTTACCAATATTTGCTAACTTATCAGCCATTATATTTCCTTTTTGATAAATATCTAATTGTTCATTTTTATTTTTATCAGCATGTCCTCTAATAAATTTAAAATCTATTAAAATATTATTATCATTTAGTAAATTTAAATAATAGTTAATATATAAAATAATATCTAAATTTTTTTTTTCCATATATAATTTTTTTTTAATCCAATTATTAGACCATTTAGTAATTACATTAATCCAAAATTCACTATCTGTAACTATTAAAAATTTATATTGATATTCTGTATCATTTTTTTTATTAATTACATTTAATGATTCTTGAATATTATTAATTTGACATAAAGATAAATTTTTATTTAATTCTATTTTATCATTAATTTGATCTAAAATAATTAATTTAATATATATTAAACTATATAAAATACCAAGACCCTCAGCTCTAATATTTGTAGCCTCATATGAAAAATAATTAACTATTAAATCCATATTATCTTGTTTATGATTTTTACAAAATTTACCAGTTAAATCATTTTCTTTATTATAAATTGCATAATAATTACATGTATCATTATTACATTTAATTATTTGATTATTTTTATTGATATAATTATAATAAATAATATCTAAATTTTTATTATAAAAGAATAGATCTTTATCAATTTTTTTAATAATTTTAGTATCATTATATTTATGATAAATAGATTTATCATTTTCACAATATATATAAATACCAAATGCTGATCTTTTTTTAACTCTTTCATGAGCACCATCTGAAAATATAAATAGATTATAATCTTTATTATTATTTTCTACATTATTATCGTTATTATTAATGGTATCATTAATTAATTGATCAATATCTTGAGCATTCATAATATTAGAATTATATGATTAATATTTATTATATAAATAATTCAATTTTAAAATTGAAATCAATATAATATATTAATTATATAATAAATATGATATTTTCTTTAATTGTCTGTTGTGATAAAAATTATGGAATTGGTAAAGATAATAAATTACCATGGAATTATTCTAAAGATATGGAATTTTTTAAAAGTAAAACATTACAAAATATAGATAATAATAAAATGAATGTAGTAATTATGGGAAATAATACTTATAAATCTATTCCAAATAAATTTAAACCATTAAAAAATCGTTTTAATTTAGTATTAACTAAAGAAAAACTTACAAGTAATTATGAAAATTTATTATATTTTACTAATATATATGATATTTTAATATATTTAGATAATAATAAAGACTACTTTAATGATGTATATATAATTGGTGGTAATCAAATATATAATATATTTTTAGATTTACATATTATTAAATATATTTATATTACTATGATATCAGAATTAGATTATAATTGCGATACATTTTTTAATTTTAATAAATATAAAAAATATTATAAAATTAATGAAAATGATATATATTTTGAATATGATACTTTATCTATGTTACCTATAAAAAAAAAGAATAGATTAGAAGGTAAAAAATATATATATTTAAATAAAAATGAAACTAATTATTTAAATACTATTCAAAAAGTATTAAATAAAGGTATTTATAAATTAGATAGAACAAAAGTTGGTACTTTATCTATTTTTGGAAAAAGTTTTAAATATAATATTAGAAATTATAGATTACCTTTATTTACTCATCGTAAAATGTTTTATAGAGGAATTATAGAAGAATTATTATTCTTTATTTCTGGAAATACTAATACAAAATTATTAGAAGAAAAAAATGTTAAAATTTGGACAGGTAATACATCTAGAGAATTTTTAGATTCTAGAAATTTAAATCATTTAGATGAAGGTGATTTAGGAGCTGGTTATTCTTTTCAATTAAGACATTTTGGTGCAGAATATAAAAATTGTAATACAGATTATACAAATCAAGGATTTGATCAATTAAAATATGTAATTGATTTAATAAAAAATGATCCTAATTCTAGAAGAATTTTATTTAGTTATTGGAATCCATTAGCTATGAAAAATATGGCTTTACCACCATGTCATCTATTATACCAATTTCATGTAAATACTGATAAAAATGAATTGTCATGTAGTTTTTATCAAAGAAGTTCAGATTTTGTATTAGCTGCTAACTTTAATATAGTTAGTGCTGCTGTATTAACTTTTATGTTATGTCATATAACAGGTTATAAACCTGGAAAAATTATTCATAATATTGGAGATTTGCATATTTATAAAAATCATATAGAAGAAGCAAAAAAAATGTTAAATAATAATCCTAATAACTTTCCATTATTTTATATTAATGATCCAGAAAATAATATAAAAAATATTGAAGATTTTAAATATTCAGATTTTAAAATATTATTTTATAATTCTTATAAAAAATATAATTTTACAATGGCTATTTAATTATTATTATGAAAAAATGGATAATTTAAATATGAATATTTCTTATATAAATTTTTTTTTCTAAATCTAATTTTATAATTTTTATATTTATATTTATTATCTTCATTATTATATTCATTATTATATTCATTATTATAAATTATATCTATTTGATCAATATTATTATTTTTTTCTTCTAGTATAGTAATATCAGAATCAGAATCTGAATCAGAATCTGAATCCAATTCAGAAATTAAATCGAAATCAATATTAGAATCATTATTAGAATCAATATTAGAAATAAATTCTATTTTATCTACAGAATCTAATGTTTTATAAGAATCTGAATCTGATTCACTGCTATATTCACTTTCTGAATCATTATTTTGAAAATTATTATTTTGAAAATTATTATTAATATAGTTTAATTGATAAGTATAATTATATTGATTATTATTTATTATTTTAGTTCTTTGTTCATTTAATAAATGATTAATATTATTATAATTTTGATTTTTATAATAATTGTTATTAACAGATGACTCAAATTTTGGTGATTTATATAATTGATAATAATTTACTAAAAACATTATATTAAAAAAAATATATTATATATTATTAAAATAATTTTTTTCTACAATATGGACAATATAATTTTTTTTTATACCATGTATATAAACATTCTCGATGATAAATATGTTTACAATCCTTAATATAAATTATATTTTTATCTGGATTATCTAAAAAATTTTCTAAACAAATACAACATTGACTATCATTATTAAAATTGATATCTTTATATTTATATAATTTATTAGGATCTATATATTCGATATAATGATTAATATTAATATTATTTAAACATTTTGGATATATTTCATTTAAATTATATAATTCTAAAGGTATATGAATTATATTAGAATTATAACATATTAATGTTTTTAAATTTGTTAATTTTGAATTTAATTTATTAATATTTGTATTACTAATATTTAAATAAATTAATTTATTTAATGTTATATTATTAATTAAAGTATTAGAAATATTTAAATAAATAATATTGTTAAGTTTATGTGGTATATATCTAATATTTGTATTTTTTATATTTAAGTATTTTAATTTAATATATTGATTTGGAATATTATATAAAAATGTATTAGCAGCATTTAATATCATTAATTTTTTATAATTTAATGATAATCTTTTAAGTTTAGTATTAGAACAATTTAAATATTTTAAATTTTCTAAATTTTTTGGTAAACGCAATAATCTATTACTATTACAATTTAGATATTCTAATTTGGAAAAATATTCTGGAATATATTCTATTTTTGAATTATGACATATTAATTTTTTTAAATTTGGATAATTATATAATTTATTTATTTTTGTATTTGATATATTTAAATTTAATAATAATTTAAAATATGGAGATAATTTTTGTATTTTAGTATTAGAAATATTTAAATATTTTAAATTATATAAAAAATTAGGAATAGTTTTAATATTTTTACATCCTTTACAATCTAAATATTCAATATGTCTATCATATTCATTTCTACAAATAATACACATATTTATAATAATAAATTATTAAAATATAGTTTAAATTGATTTTATTTATTTTTATAAAAAAATATATATATATATATATTTAGTCTTTTTTTTTATAAGTATATGTATTATTTTGATTCTTTACTTTTAATTTATTATTTTCATTTTGTAATGTTTTAATATATATTTTTAAATTTAGATTTTCATTATATAATTTATTAGCTTCTTTGACTAACATTTTATATGAATGATTATCAGTTAAAATATATTTAAATTTAGTAATAAATTTAGTAGAATTCATATTTATTATATAATTATTAAAACTTTAATTCATTTTTTTTTCTCCATAAAAATGATCTAAATTTTTCCATATCTTCATCTTCAATAGGTTTATTTACAAATGATGAATAATCGTCTTTAGTTAATCTTTTCCATATATAATATAAACTATAGGATCCACAATTTGCTGTATCTGATCTTTGATGTTCAATATCAGTAACTTTTTTAAATATACATGGTTTATAATTTAATGAAATATTATCAGCTAAATTTATAAAAAATTTTTTAAATTTATTACCATAAAAATCATTTTTAATATCATATCCAGATGAATTAAAATATTCAATTTCTATAGGATTTTTAGTAAAATCTATAAAAATACAAAACCAATGAATTCCTCCACCACTAGATATATCTGTATTACATACTATACCATAATAATTTAAATCTTTATTATAATCCATATTTGTTTTATTTTTTAATTCATCAACAAAATCTATTTTAGTTATAGGTAAAATTTTATTATGTTCTTCAAATAAATTTGAAGTTTGAGGAGGAAACATTTTTAAATCAAACATATGAATATAAGAATAGTAATAATTTGGAAAATTTTTTAATAATTGGTGTTGAATATTATCAATTTCAGTATTATTTATCCAATAATTTCCATCTAATTTATTAGCAACAGGTTTAAAATATTGTATAATATGTTTACTTACTAATTTATTTATATTTTTATTTGTACTATTATCCTTTTGTATATTTTGTAATATACATAATTCTTTATGCTGAACATTATCTAAATCTTCACATTTTTCATTTTTTTTAGACAATTCATCAATTATTTTATCACTAGATTTATTAGTATTATTTATAAAATTAGATGCTATATTTTTAATAGACTTTTCTGGTAAACAAGTAGTTTGATTTTTATTTAAAGCACAAATATTATTATTCATAATATCTATTTGATAGTAATTTATATATAATTAAAATATATTTCTTAATTTTTTAAATATTTTTATATATATATTTATTAATATTTATAAATTACAATGAATAAAAATAATACTAATTATCCAGAAGAATTATATAAAGAATTAAAAGAATTATATATAAATGATAAAGATTATATTAAAGAAAATTTATTTGAATATCAAAGATATGTATATAATTATATGGTAAATACAAATAATAGAGGGATATTATTATTTCATGCAGTAGGTACAGGTAAAACTATTACATCTATTTCTATAGCTGAAGAATTTAGAAAATTAAATAAAGAAATTATTATTATATCTTCTAAATCATTACAATCAAACTATAAAAAAGAAATAGAAACGTATAATAAAAAATTAAATGAAAATATTTCTGAAAATGAAATAGAAACTATTATTAATGATTATAAATTTGTAACTAGCAATTCAAAAAATATGATTAGTTCTTTAAATACAAACTTAGATAATGTTTTAAATAATGTAACTAAAGTAAATTTAGAAGATAAAATTATTATTATAGATGAAGCTCATAATTTATTTAATAGTATTTCTAATGGATCTAAAATAGCTAATGAATTTTATGATTTAGTTATGAATACTAAAAAAATTAAATTAATATTTTTATCAGGAACTCCTATAATTAATGATCCATTTGAAATTTCAATAGCATTTAATTTATTATATGGACCAATTAAATTTGAAGATAAAACTATTAAAACTAGAATAAAACCATATAATACAATATTACCAGAATATTATACTGATTTTCAAAAATATTTTGTAGATCAATATACAAATTCTATAAAAAATGAAAATAAATTTAAAAATCGAATTTATGGATTAGTTTCTTATTATGGTGATATGTATTTTCATAAATTAGACTCAGTAAAAAATGAAATAAATAGTATTAAAAGTAAAGAAAATTTTCCAGATCGATTACCTATTAAAATAGAAGTTATAGAAATGTCACAAATACAGAATATAGAATATTCAAAAGCACGAGATACTGAAAAAAAAGAAAATACAAAATTTGGAGGGCAAATAGTAAGAGAAAAAAATTTAGTATCTACAAGTTATAGAATTAAATCACGTCAATTATCTAATATATTTATATCACATGATAAACAATTAACTAAAGAAAATTTTAAACATTTTTCACCTAAAATATATTCAATATTTCAAAATTTACAACAGTATAAAAATTCAATATCATTAGTTTATAGTACATTTTTAGATTATGGTATTTTTTCAATGGCTAAAATATTAGAATTAAATGATTATAAATTATATAATAAAGAAACTTATAATAAAGATACTAAATATTATGCTATATTTTCAGGTGAACAATCGATAGAAGAAAAAAATGAAATATTAAAAACAGTTAATTCTGAAGATAATAAAAATGGGGAATTAATTAATATTTTATTGATATCAAAATCAGGAGCAGAGGGTTTAGATTTAAAAAATATAAGATCAGTTCATATTATGGAACCTTATTGGAATTATAGTTTAATTGAACAAATTATAGCACGTGCTGTTCGTTATAAATCACATATATTATTAGATAAAAAAGATCAAAATGTACAAACATATATTTATCTATCAGATTATAATAGATTATATCTAGAAAAACAAAAAGAAAAGATTAAAGAAAATAAAAAAGATCAAGCTAATAAAAAAAGAAAAGATGATTTAATTGAAATGACGACAGATATAACCTTATTTAAAAATGCTGTAAAGAATCAAGATTTAATTTATAAATTTTTAAAATGCATAGCATCAGTATCAATTGAATGTAAATTTTTTAATAATAAAAATGTAAATTATAAATGTTTTGGTTGTTTAAATAATAATAAACATTTATATGTAGAAGATATTCATAAAGATATGATTGTAAGTAATAACTGTATACAAACAGAAACTATTAAAGCTGAAGAAATAATAATAGATAAAAAAAAATATTATTATACTAATTTAAATAATAATTTAAAAATATTTGAATTTAAT
>Ga0208857_1000080_pt1 | contig 25253 bp, 23 predicted proteins | sample LakMenEpi05Nov12_FD_150674 | JGI IMG/M metagenome (GOLD analysis project Ga0208857, IMG submission 150674) | Freshwater microbial communities from Lake Mendota, WI - 05NOV2012 deep hole epilimnion (SPAdes) | ecosystem: Environmental > Aquatic > Freshwater > Lake > Epilimnion/Euphotic zone ... | reverse complement strand
TTGGTTTCCAGGTTCCAATCAAAAATCTGGTTTCAATTTTAAGATTCACAGCGGTTAAAACCGCTCGTGCCGTTTCCCTCTCAGGGCTAAAGCCACTGAGTTTCCCACTTACCGGGTATTCTTATGAATATTCATGATTCCTCACCAAAACCGTGAGTGTTTCCGCCCCAAAGCCCCGTAAAATTGGTAAACAGATCACAAACAGCCCAATATTTTAAACAGTCAAGAGGAATACAAAGCATGGTAGCAACGGATAAAAGATTGGAAACCCCAAAAAAATCAGAGTCGGCTAGTTTTAACCTCGCTACCTATCTCAAACAACGACAACAGCTTTGCGAACAAGCTTTGGATAATTCCATTACCGTCGTTTATCCAGAAAAGATTTATGAAGCCATGCGCTATTCTCTCTTAGCTGGAGGTAAACGAGTTCGTCCTATTCTCTGTCTTGCGACTGCTGACATGATTGGTGGCACAATAGAAATGGCCATGCCTACAGCCTGTGCAGTAGAAATGATTCATACCATGTCATTGATTCATGATGATTTACCCGCCATGGATAATGATGATTATCGTCGCGGTAAACTCACAAATCATAAAGTTTATGGTGAAGATGTGGCTATTTTGGCAGGAGATGGTTTATTGGCTTTAGCTTTTGAACACGTAGCCGCCCAAACTCCTACAAATGTACCTAGGGATAGAGTTTTACAAGTCATCATTCGCCTGGGTAAAGCCTTGGGTGCGGCTGGCTTAGTCGGTGGTCAAGTGGTAGATTTGGAATCGGAAGGTAAGTCAGATATTTCCTTAGAAACCCTGAATTTTATTCATAATCATAAAACCGCAGCTTTGTTAGAAGCTTGTGTAGTTTGTGGGGGAATTATTGCTGGTGCATCTGCTGAAGATGTGCAAAAATTAACTCGTTATTCTCAAAATATCGGTCTGGCTTTCCAAATCATTGATGATATTCTGGATATCACTGCTACCCAAGAGCAGTTAGGTAAAACCGCTGGTAAGGATCTCACAGCCCAGAAAGTCACCTATCCTAGTCTGTGGGGAATTGAAGAATCTCGCGCTAAAGCTCAACACCTGGTTGCTGAAGCTTGTGCTGAATTAGCATCCTATGGTGAAAAAGCCATTCCTTTGCAAGCGCTCGCTCACTTTATCATCAACCGCAATAACTAAGCCCAATTGTGGATTTTAACTAAATTTTGGCTTCTACTGCCGTTTTTCCTCCATACAATCACTGCTTACACTTACTAACTTCACCAAAATACCATGCAGGACATAGGCGAAATTGTTAACAACCGGGTGCTGCTGGTTGCGCTTGTAGCTTGTTTTGTAGCTCAAGGATTAAAGCTTATCGTTGAGTTAGTCAAACATCGTAAATTAAACGTGCGTGTTTTAGTGACTACTGGAGGTATGCCCAGCGCCCATTCAGCCCTAGTAACAGCCCTAGCAGACGGCGTTGGCCAAACTTTAGGTTGGGCATCTCCAGAATTTGCTCTAGCTACAGTTTTTGCTATCATCGTTATGTATGATGCCGCTGGAGTGCGTCAAGCTGCTGGTAAGCAAGCAAAAATCCTCAATCAAATGATTGATGAATTATTCCATGAAAAACCGGACTTTTTTCAAGACCGTCTCAAGGAATTATTAGGACATACACCAGTTCAAGTTATCGCTGGTTCAGTTTTAGGTGTAGCTATTTCTTGGTTAGCGCGGGCTGTTTATTAGTCAGTTGTTCGTTGTCAGTCGTCAGTGGTCAGTTGTCAGTTGTTAACTAACTCTTAACGGACGGTTGAGCGCAGTAACACTACTTTGCGACTATCTGCTAAGATAGCTACAAATCCGCTTTCGCTGAGTTTTTGTAATGTGTTATATGCTTCCTTTTGATTGGTAGTATAAACTGCCAACAAGTAAGGGCGTTGTCCATAGGAGACAAAACCCACATCACCTTCTACGGATTTTTGCAAGCTACTAACCATTTCTGGACGGTTAAAATAATCAACCAGAATTGCATAACCTTCCCCTAATATTTTGGGGTTATAGCTAATTTTTGAAGTTGGTAATTTTGGTGCTTGTTGAGGTGCTTGTTGAGGTGCTTGTTGTGTAGCGCGAGTGGTGATAATGGCAGATAAACCAACTATATTCTGAATATACCTTGCCCAGCGATTGGCATCATCAATATTTTTAAACCCACCAATTCGCGTTACTGTTTGATTATTATATTTGCAAGTAACTGTTTTTAATTCAGTCGGTAATGCACTACGCAATTGCTTTTGATTTTCAGTTGTGGGACTTACTACTAATAATAAATATTCTCCTGCATTTGGTGGTTGACAATTGGTAAGATTTTGTTGAGCAATAACAGGATTAATATTGCTAATTAAGGGAGTAACTGCTAGTAATAAGGCACTTGGTAAGATTGTTAATATTTGCATAAATTGGTAATTGGTAATTGGTAATTGGTAATTGGGGAAGAGGTGAAATTCTTATATATTCCCCGTTCCCCGTTCTCTGTTCCCTTTTAAGAAACCCTAGTAAGGGATGCTAATGGATTTGGTATAGTGTCGCTAGGGGCGGAGAATTCTCCAGTAATCACATACTCTAACCGCAGTTTTAGCCAAGTTATAAATTGCGAATTGGTGGAAATAATGGCTGCCGCAGGTTGGGGACATTTCTTTTTAATATCTGCCATTTTTGGTGTTTCTAAAAAAGCGGGTTGCTTAACTAACCAAAAATCAATTTCTTTTTCTTGTTCATGATAGTTACGAGTCCGTTCTTTGAGAACTTCGTCTATTGGTTCTTGTTCCATAAGAAAGTGTTGACTGGCCAAAACGTAATAGTATGTTTGCATTTTCTTTGCTTGCTGACTAATCTATAATTTTAGGTTACTGTGGTAATATGCCCGACTTCTAGTATTAATTCATCATTTATTAACATCATGAAAACAGAAGTCGGGGATCTGCTATAATTTTAGGGCGCAGTGTTGAATCTGTACCCTGAGCGATTAACTTTTCTTCAATCCCTGAAACCAAGAACCAAAAGGACAACCACCGCTCTTATTTTCACTATTTTCTAGTTTGCCACCTGCTGTCAGGCTTTCTAAAAATAGGGCATTATCAAAATAGTGTTCTAAGGAAACAATTTTTAAATCTTCGGTAACTTGAGCAACACTCATACCGATAATTTCAACTGTTTTCCCTGTGGGTGCATAATCTTTATATTTACCCTGAAAATGTCCCCAGTGTCGCCATTTAAATGTAACATTGGGAGGACCAGAATAAACTGCCAATACTTCCCAGGGAAATCCTTGAGGAAAGGTACTATGAAAGATATCATGGGATGATTCAAAACTTTCCTCTGAAGCTTTGTAGTGTTCAGAATCAGCCATAAATAAATTATAAGTACCTGATTTACCTAATTCGGCAGCGGTGTATTCTTGACCACCATTGCTTGTTACCCGGAATTTGTCATTGACGATAGATAACCACTGTGCGGGGTTAGTTTTCCATGACACTTCCATTTCAAAGGTTCTCACCAGATTTTCAACTATAGCTTCTAGTGTACCTTCGAGATGATGGTGGATACTCTCTTTTGCTAGGTTTTGCTGAGAACGGCTATAGTCAGGGGGTTTTTGATTGCGCCATTGAGCATCAGTGCTGGCTGCAATTACCTTGTCTCTATCTTGTACCCATAGGGGCAAGTTGTTAGACTGTTGAGAAGTCATAGTAGGTTGAAGTTTCCAAATGTGACTCTAAGTAGGTTAGCATTGAAAATCGTCGTTATGGCACTAGGCAAGAGGCAAGAGGCAAGAGGCAAGAGTGAAGAGGGTTTGGGCGATTTTACTTTTCGTTACATATTTCGGTTTTTTTCCGTTCACCTACTTAATTTTCTGGAATTACGCAGCTAACACCCCTCTGGAAGAAATTCAAAATTGAGAATTAAAAATTAAAAAAGAAGAAACCCTTTTTAATTTTTAATTTATTAATTTTTAATTGGAACGAAGTGACATTGCTTCTTTCATTTCTCGAACTGCTCTTTCGATACCTACTAAAGCTGCCCGACTAATGATAGTATGACCGATGTTGAGTTCTTCCATGCCTGGAAGGGCGGCAATGGGGTAAACGTTCCAGTATGTGAGTCCATGACCTGCATTCACCCGTAAACCTGCTTTAATGGCTTGTTCACAGCCTTGGGCTAATAAAGCTAGTTCTTTTTGGCGAGTTGTTTCGTCTTTGGCTTCCGCATATTGTCCTGTATGCAGTTCAATAAATTTGGCTTTTACCTTGACAGATGCCTCAATTTGTGGTGGTTCGGCATCAATAAACAAACTGACGGGAATGCCAGCATTTTGCAACTTATCAACTATCTCTCCTATTCTAGCAATTTGTCCGACAATATTTAAACCACCTTCTGTTGTTACTTCTTCCCGCTTTTCCGGTACTAAGGTAACATAATCGGGTTTGATATCTAGGGCTATGGCTAACATTTCTGCTGTTGCTGCCATTTCTAGGTTTAAGTGGGTTCTCACCGTTTCCCGCAATAGTCGCACGTCTCTATCTTGAATATGTCTTCTATCTTCGCGCAAATGGGCTGTAATGCCATCTGCACCTGCTAATTCTGCGAGAATTGCCGCTGCTATGGGATCTGGTTCTACTGTCCGCCTTGCTTGACGAATGGTAGCGATATGGTCAATATTAACACCGAGTGTAGGCACGCCTGGTTTCTCCTGTTCAACAATCCTTAGATGTTGATTTTAGCGAAAATACCAATTTTAGGGGTGAGTGATCGTATTATAAAGAAAGGCAACTCTCAAAAATTTGACAATCTCTGAGGTGATATGCTTTTAGAACTGCAACAAATTATTGTCAACCCTGGTCAACAAATGTTACTCAAGGATATTAGTTGGCAGAAGTTGGAAAAGATTTTAGAGGAAATGGGAGAAAGGCGTGCAGCGCGTATTTCTTATAGTGATGGTTGGTTAGAAATTATGGTTCCTTTACCTGAACATGAAAAAGATAAAGAACTTCTTGGTGATTTAGTCAAAATTTTGTTGGAAATACTCCAAATTGATTTTGAGCCTTTTGGTTCGACAACACTGAAAAATGAGCGAATGCGGCAAGCTGTAGAACCGGATACGAGTTTTTATATTCAAAATCAAGCTGCTGTAATTGGCAAAAATCGCATTGATTTAAATATAGATCCACCACCAGATTTGGCTATTGAAATTGATATTACTTCTCGGACTCGATTTGATAATTATGAGATTTTGGGAGTTCCTGAACTGTGGCGATATCAACAACAAGGTTTGGAGATTTTCTTGTTACAAGAAGGGAAATATATAAAATCTCAATCTAGTCCTAATTTTCCTAATATTCCTATTATTGAATTAGTTAATGAGTATGTGCAGCAGTGTCTAAGTATTGGCAGAAGTCAGGCTATGCGGAATTTTAGGAGTTGGGTTAAGGATAATTTGTATACTCAAAACGGCTTGATTGTTTGATTCTAAACGTAGGGGTTTAGCACTGCTAAACCCCTACACATCTGGGTTCTTTGTCATTTGGCAAAAGTTTAAATCTCACCCGTGTTTAGTATAATCGCTATTTAGTAAAGTTGTAAAATTAAGGAATTGGCACGAATTCGTATTTATCAGTTCCAGGTTTTTGTTGAACTTTGATTAAGAAGATGCTATTGTTTATGCGATCGCCTGATTGTGAAAACTGAATTTTTCCTGTTGCATCATTAATTGAAAAATTGTAATTGCTTAATAGATACTTTGCAAGAAGATTCACCAAAGTGAAGCATTAGCAACTATTTATTTTTGTCAAGACCTCCAGTTTCTTGAAGCTGTCTTATCATGTTTTTAGCTTGTTCTGTCTGAAGTAGATTTGCATACGCTTCACCAGCTTGCTGTGCTTCTCGACCATTTTCCTTAACCACTACATAAAAATCAACAGGGAGTGGATATTCACCACTATAAATCGCTTCTATGTTAACCTTATTACGCTTGCCAGGTCCACATTCAGCAGGTGACACGAAGTTTTGTTGTTGGTATGGATAGAAAGTTTTACCCTTATTAATAATAGGTAAAGTCTTAACTCCACACTGTGGCACTATATTTGAGATAGGTCCTACAAAGATTCCCCCAGGTTCTTTAGTGATTTCTTGGAGTCCTTCATTAGTTGTATTAACATAGTTAATATTTTTGTCATCAAAAGCTATAATTCCTAAACTTTTTCTAAACTCATTCATGCTTATAAAATTATTACCACGCTCATAAAGCTTAATTGGGATATCTGCTGGATTACCAGCCTGTCTCCAGTTGTTAATCTTTCCACTAAAGATTTCACTTACTTGGTCTTTGGTCAGAGAATTGATCTCTAATTTGGGGTTAACGGCTACTGCTACACCACTTTTAACAACCGGAATTGCTTTAAGACTAAAATACTTTTTTCCAGCTTTGTCCTTCTCTAAAGAGGAAACATCACGAGATAATAGAGCAAAATCCAGTTCACCATCTATTAACTTCTCAATACCTATTCCAGAACCTTTTACGAACTCCTTTTTTATGTTGATATCAAATTGAGGATGAGTCTTTTTAATTTCTGATTCTAACGTTGGGTATATAAAACTCCAGGAAGTGCTGCCACCGTAGTTAAATTTTCCTTTAGGTACATTGTGAACTTGTGCAAATTGGTTGGTAATTTTTATTGGAGGTAACTTACATGGAGGACATTCTTTATCTGGCTTAATATACCATGCTACCGCAAAACTAATAATTCCTAGACTCAATATTCCTATAAATTGATTACCTAGATTAAGTTTTCTTTTGTGAGAATCTTCTATTTTGGCTGTATCTTCATCTCTAAGTCCTAACACTTGCTGAAGACGTTTCAATTCAGCACGAGTTTTATCACTAACACGGAATTTACCTTTAATTGTTTGGAGAAATGCTTTCTGATATTCCTGTAAATTTTCTTTGTAGTCTTGATAAGGTTTTAAAACATCAGCCTCTATAGTCGCCGCTTCGTCAGGTGTTAGTACCAATCTTTTTTTTTGGTTATCTAAAGTAATACGACCAAGATTATCAATCTCACCGTCCCTTACCCAATATTCAACTTCTCGACGATATTTGAGCTTGGGATCATCTATAGGTGCTTTAGCAAGCTGAATTTTATAACCTTCTTTGACAGCATATATCTCCGGTTTCATTTCTGGAGTGGCTTCTTGAACCTTACTTTTGGCGTATTCATGCAATTCATCAACGGAAATCGAACCATCTTCGTCCCGGTCTGCTGCACCAGTTTTCAGCCCCTCAACTATGTAGCGGGTGTAAGTTGAGGTATCTGCCCCTTGCAGTTCAAAGGAATATTGAGTGGAACTTGAAGAAGTGAGAACAGCCCTCCCTTCTCCACCCAATTGATTTTTGATATCTACAAAACCATCACCTTTCGCTGATAACTCTTTACCAAACGCACCACTAAAGCAACAATCAAGAATCACCACCTCGCGTTTAGAGCGGCTATTTTTCATGACTTGATGGACAACTTTAGCTGATACTGTTGTAGACTGTAGTAAATTTTTACGAGTGTTGTGAGTAGCAAAGTAAAGATTACCCTCTTCATCTTTAATGCCATGACCAGAGAAAAATAGTAGCAAGAGGTCATCTTTTTGACGATCATCAAACAACATTTCGATGGCTTCTTCCATTTCTTGTCGTGGAGGATTTACCAGCACTTTGACCTCATCAAAACCACCAATTTCTGGGTTTTCCAAAACTTGCTGCATGGCTTCAACATCTTTTGTCGCTGCTGGTAACGGGGTAAGACCAGGCTCATACTCGCTAACTCCTATTAGTAGGGCTATTTTCCCCATCTCGTTATCCTTCCCTTATATTGTGTAATTTCTTAGTTACCTGCAATAAATTTTTGTGCTAATTCCAGTGCTGCTGTTAGTTCTTTCTGACCATTGGCTTTCACTTTCACCTTTTTTCCGTTGGTTTCAATTTCCAATTCAATAGTTTTATTACGCAAGCCGCCCAACCATGCCAACAATTTATAACAATTACTAATAGTGACCTCAGCTTGCAAAGCCCCGACCAAAAAACCACCAACAGATTTACCTCCTTCTGGTACTTCTGCCACTTCTACAAGTCCAGCACTTTCCACATCTAAGTCATTAATGTCTCGCAGCAGATTCCGTGTTTCCCGTTCCTGCTCCTCTGCATCTAAATCTGGATTGGCAAGAGTAATTGTGAATTTAACATTAGATTCTGAACTCATTTTGCACCTGTGAAGTCTTTTAAGGAGTTGACTAACTATATAATATACGCTTGTCTGTAATTTTACTGGATAAAATCGGAAATTTTGATAACTTTTAAGCAATTACCGCTATAGTCAAAGGCTTTTAGAAAGCTCTGGGCAGATTATTATAGAAGTTTAGGCTTGATGAAAAAGGCGATAATCACTCATGACTACCGAAAAGAATCTAGCCATTGTGGACAGGGAAGCCCATGACTCATCCACTTATTATGTGTTTGACGATGGTGAAACCCATGACCCACCAACAGACTTAATATTTGATGATGGTGAACCCTTGGAATCATATAGACATCGGACTGGAATGAATGTCCTTATCCGATCATTGCAGCAGCTTTGGTGCGATCGCAATGATTATTTTACTGGGGGCAATATGTTTATTTATTACAGCAGCACCCAGGTTCGTAATCGTGATTTTCGCGGTCCCGATTTCTTTGCTGTTCTCAATATTGATGGTACTAACACCCGACAAGGTTGGGTGGTTTGGGACGAGAATGGTCGCTATCCTGATGTAATTGTGGAATTAATGTCACCTTCTACAGCAGCAATAGATAAAGGTATTAAAAAAGACCTTTATGAACAAACTTTTCGTACCTCGGATTATTTTGTCTATGATCCATTTAATCCTCGTTCTTTACAAGGATGGCATTTAGATGATAATCAAAAGTACCAGCCGTTAATTCCCAATGAAAATGGTTGGCTATGGAGTAGACGTTTAGGTTTATGGTTGGGAACTTGGGAAGGAACGGTAGAAAGGGAAACTACAATTTGGGCGCGGTTTTATGATGTTGCTGGTAATCTAGTTTTATTACCAGAGGAAGCAGCTAAATCGCAAGCAGAAGCAGCTAAATCGCAAGCAGAAGCAGCTAAATCGCAAGCAGAAGCAGCTAAATCGCAAGCAGAAGCAGCTAAGGCACGAGAGGAGGAGGCTAAGGCAAAAGCAGCTAGGTTAGCTGCCAGATTACGAGAATTGGGTGAAGATCCAGATATGTTGTAATCGTCAGGTTTCCCAAATCCCCGACTTCTGCTGTCATCATCTCTAGAAATTGCGATTTGTCGTTAGAAGTCGGGGATCTTAATTTTTGCCTGCTCACTCCTGCTGTATAATCAACTGGAAGCACTGGTATAAAAACGGAGAGCAAACCGCCAAAACTGAGTAGAAATAAAGAATAAGACAATTGCTAAAAATCCCGCACCTAGCCACCAGGTAAACTGAATTTGACCTAACAGAGACTGGGCTGGAACTGTAGTTAAAAAAGTTACTGGAACTATAAAGGTAAAGAAGAAGCGATAAGCCGCTGGATAGGCTGTAATTGGATATCTTCCAGCATCTAGAAACCCTCTTAATACTTCTGTGACGTTGTATATTTTAACAAACCAAATACTTGTTGCGCTGAGGATAAACCACAGGCTGTAAAGAATGACTAAACCGCAAGCCAAGGGAAAAATAGTCAGTAAGTATTTGTCAATTCCTAAGTTAAGTTTTCTACCAGCGTAGCCAATGATGAGTAAACCGAAGATTAAATCTGGTATTCCCCAGAGGGAAAGGGTATGAATAGATAACCAAAACTGACTACGAATAGGTTTTAATAATACAAAGTCTAAAGTCCCTTCTTGGACATGACGCACAATCCGATTTAAGTTGGGAGCGAGGAAGGTAGCCGAAAAGCCTTGTAATAGGGTGAAAATTCCTAAGACTACTAAAGCTGCGTCCCATGACCAGCCCGTAAAAGTGTAGCCTGTGCGGTAAAATAGGAACAAACCAAAGATACTACCTACTAAATTACCTAAGCTACTGAAAGCAGAAATGATAAAATTAATACGATATTCCATTTCTGCCGCAATGGCAGCATTCCAAAATAATCTCAACACTTTTAAATATCTTGCCATTTCTCGCCTTTACCCCAATATCTCTTGAATATAAAATAATTTTATCTAAACTTAACATTATTTGGTATTTTTATAATTTATGAACGTTAAAATGTTGAATGCAACTTCTTAAGCAAATCGGACTTTATGCACTTTAATTTACCGGAATTAATTAAATCGCTGGGTTATTTTGGAGTATGGGGAATTATCTTTGCTGAATCTGGTTTATTGATTGGGTTTTTTCTCCCTGGTGATAGTTTACTATTTACGGCTGGATTTGTTGCTTCTCAAAACTTGCTAAATATTTGGGTACTGATTTTTGGTGCGTTTTTTTGTGCTGTATTAGGTGATAATGTCGGGTATTTTACAGGGCATAAATTTGGCAGAAAATTATTTGAGAAGGATGATTCTTGGTTATTTCGTAAAAAACATATTGTGAAAACTCAAGATTTTTATGAAAAGCATGGGAAAAAAACAATTGTCTTAGCTAGATTTATGCCAATTGTGAGGACTTTTGCGCCGATTGTAGCAGGTATTGGGGCTATGCACTATCGGTCTTTTATGTCTTATAACTTAATTGGTGGTTTTGTTTGGACATTTGGGATTACTTTGTTAGGATTTTTCCTGGGAAAAACTTTGCCAGCGGAACAGTTAGATAAGTATCTTTTACCAATAATTGGCTTAATTGTTGTTGTTTCTTTATTACCATCTGTTATTCATATAATTAAAGAAAATAGAGCTAATAAATGATCAAATGCTTTGTTTTGATGACAGTTTACCAATCCCTATTCCCAAATATGACCAAAAGCTGGTAGCGTCAAACAAAGGAAAATATTTTTTGTGGATGTGACAACTTGAAAACACGTTCTAATTATTGGCAACTTTTACCCTATATCCGCACCCAATGGCAACCTATTGCTAAGGGTTTTGTCGGGATTTTGGGATATGTACTGGCAACTTTAACCCTGATTAATGTCGCGGGTAAGTTGGCTGTTCCCTTCGGGAATGGTAATGTATTAGCGATCGCTCAATTAGCCGGAATCAGTGCTGCTATTTTTCTTGTGCGCGGCTTTTTTCAGTCTGTACAAGATTTATACATGGCTAAGGCAGCGTTAAGAATCGCTTTTTATCTCCGGCAACAGGTTTATACTCATTTACAAAAACTCAATCTCAGCTATTTTGAAACTGCTAAAGCTGGAGATTTATCTTACCGTCTCACGGAAGATGTTGACAGGGTGGGAGAAGTTATTAATAAACTTTTTCATGATTTTACTCCCTGTGTTTTGCAATTAATTGCTATTCCCATTTACATGATTTATTTAAATTGGCAACTTACCTTAGCGACGGTAATTGTTGCTCCAATTATGGGAATTTTAATTGGTTGGTTTGGGGAACGTTTACGGAAATATTCTCTCAAAAGTCAAAGTCGTATTTCTGATTTATCAGCTATTTTAACGGAAGTTTTTAGCGGGATTCGATTGATTCAAGCTTTTGCTGCGGAAAAATACGAAATTGATAGATTTAGTCATGAAGCAGAACGCAGTTTTAAAGCTAAATATTCAGTCGAAAGATTAAAGGCTATTCAAATTCCCATTGTCGGGTTTTTAGAAGCTCTCAGTGCGTTATCTTTATTAATGGTAGGAACTTGGCAAATATCTCAACGTAATTTAACTGTCGGTGAATTTTTTAGTTATTTAACAGCAGCAGCTTTGTTAATTGATCCTATTGGTCATACTACGAATAACTATAATGAATTTAAACAAGGTGAGGCATCAGTTGATCGGGTTTTTGAGTTATTAGCAATTCAACCAACGGTATTAGAAAAACCAGATGCTATTACCCTTCCATCTGTTAATGGTAAAGTTGAATATTGCCATATTACTTTTGCCTATAAATCAGGAGAACCTGTATTAAATAATATTAGTTTATTAGTCATGCCAGGTCAAGCTGTTGCCCTTGTCGGAGCTTCTGGGGCTGGTAAAACTACTTTTGTAAATCTCCTACCACGTTTCTATGATCCTGAATTTGGGGACATTTTCATAGATGGTGTCAATATTCGAGATGTGACTTTAAATAGTTTAAGAAAACAGATTGGCATTGTTCCCCAAGAAACGATTATGTTTTCGGGAACTATTGCCCAAAATATCGCTTTTGGACAAAATATTTTTGATATTAACGCAGTAGAATCAGCGGCAAAAATCGCCAATGCTGATCAATTTATTCAGCAACTACCGGAAGGTTATCATACTTGGGTAGGAGAGCGAGGTGTGAATTTATCAGGGGGACAAAGACAGCGAATTGCGATCGCTCGTGCAGTCCTGCTCAACCCGCAAATCTTGATCCTTGATGAAGCAACATCTGCCTTGGATTCAGAATCAGAAGCTTTGGTACAGGAGGCTTTGGAAAGATTGATGGCAAATCGCACTGTATTAATTATTGCCCACAGATTGTCAACTGTCAGGAAGTGCGATCGCATTTTGGTGTTAGAAAAAGGGCAAATTGTCGAATCGGGAAATCATGAGGAATTATTAGCTTTAGAAGGGAGATATGCCCGGTATTATGCTCAACAATAAGATCCATAAGAATAAGATCCTCGACTTCTTAGAAAAGTCGGGGATCTGAAATTCTCGCAAGGGATACGAGACGCTACTGCAAACGCTATAATCTAATAATATGCTCATAGTTTAATCCCCAGCGTTCTTTCTCAGATAGATCAGTTTTCATCGCTTTATCATAAGTTTAAATTATCCTAAACTAAGAATACTTTTGATATTTATAACTTATAGTAATTTGCCTTTAGATTTTCTTAATAATTAATTGAGAATATTTTCTATTTATCAACGAGGTTGCAATACTTTCCGCGATTTGCTATAATCTAAGAGAATTTCATAATTGGGTTACTGTTGTCAATTTTTGATCTTTAAAAAGATGTTAGTCTCAAACCCTTTATTGACAGTAGTTTCAGAAATTATTTTCCCCGACTGATACAAAAATTCACAAAATTAATAGCTGTTCCTTGAACAATTTTAGCCATAAATTTGCTCAGAAATAGTCTAACTTGAGTGATAGTAAAAATTTACTATTGACAAATTGACAAAAACGTGATATCTAACTTGTCACCCGTTAAGGGGTTTAGCACTGCTAAACCCTTACATATCGCATCAACTACAGGATGGTTTAATGCTGATGTAGAGACGTTTCATGAAACTAGGACTTACGCATTGACAGGAAATACCAAATAGGGGGTATGACTTTCAGGGATTTAAACCCGATTTTTCGATGATTTTTTAGCGATCGCTATTTATCTAGACTTCATCCGCAAAGCCTGAAACGACCAAATATCGTTCATACACATGATAGTTAATTTGTACAGTGCGTAAGTCCTAGAAACATCTCTACAATGTGGTTTCCCTAAAGGATACAAGAAGCTACGCTAAGGTAGTTGTAAAGTTATTGAGTCCTAAAGTGCCAGTGAAACCTGTCACCTCAATGATGGCATCAGTAGTTGCACCAAATCCTGCGGTAGCATCATTAATAGCCACAAAGGTACGGCTACCAAAGGAGAATTGAGCAGCAGAGTTAGCTTTAAAAGTAGTGTTGGTTAATTTGGCTGCAATGCTCAAAGCATTAAGTTCTGCAACAGTTCCGGCATTAGAGAATCCGCCAGTGCGGGCAGTGGAAACAACGAATAAATCATTGCCAGTATTAGCATTGAAGTCGGTAATGACATCAAAGTTGCTGAAAACAGAATCAGCCAAAGTGCGGTAGTCAAAACGGTCTACTCCCAACCCTCCAGTTAGAGTATCCTTTCCAAGTCCTCCGGTTAGGATATCATTGCCTAAACCACCAATTAGGATGTCACTACCTGCACCACCATTAAGGGTGTTATTAGCACTGTTACCTGTGATGAAGTTATTAGCAGCGTTACCTATACCGTTAATAGCACCTGTTCCTGTCAGAGTTAGGTTTTCAACGTTGGTAGCAATTGTGTAAGTAACACTAGATTGAATGGTATCTGTACCTTCGTTGGCATTTTCGATAATGGTATCATTGGTATTATCAACAATGTAGATATCATTGCCTAAACCACCAATTAGGATGTCACTACCTGCACCACCATTAAGGGTGTTATTAGCACTGTTACCTGTGATGAAGTTATTAGCAGCGTTACCTATACCGTTAATAGCACCTGTTCCTGTCAGAGTTAGGTTTTCAACGTTGGTAGCAATTGTGTAAGTAACACTAGATTGAATGGTATCTGTACCTTCGTTGGCATTTTCGATAATGGTATCATTGGTATTATCAACAATGTAGATATCATCACCTGTACCACCAATTAGGATGTCACTACCTGCACCACCATTAAGGGTGTCATTGCCAGAAAAACCAACGAGGGTGTCATTACCATCAGTACCATTAAGGGAGTCATCACCATCAGTACCAGTGATCGGAGTGACAGGTTGTTTGATTTCAACAATGCCTCGGAAAGAAGAAGAATCATTGGGATAATCGTTCCATTTACCAGCAGAACCGTAATTTAGTACCACATAATCTTCCCCGTTCGGACCACCATTATCTGGTTGACCACCATACCAGTTAGTGTAAGTAGATGTTTCACCACTTGTCCACTTAAATTGACCTTCTGTCACCTCATCTGTCAACCCAATCCACAACTGTTCATTACCACCAAAGGTACTGACTAACCAGTCCTGCTCTGCTTGATTGTTAATGGTGACAAGATTTCCGCCTAAACTCTGTGCCTGAGCCTGAGCTTCTTGCCATGTTCCATAACTGGTTAAAGTATATTGGCTGCCATTGTAGTTAAATATTGGATTTGTGCTGTCATCATTAGTAATAGTTCCCGTGACGGCTGTGGTTGTACCAACAGTGTAACCTGTTCCTAAAGCTAAAGTTAAAGCCACAGTTTCATCACTTTCAACGGTGGTATCTTCTGTGGGGTTAATAGTTAAGATTGCGGTACTCGAACCAGCCGCAAAGGTAATGGTTTTACCTGTTCCCGGTGTTGCTCCTGTATAGTCGCTACTGTTGGCTGTGCCAGTAATACCGTAGTTAACAGTTAAGAAGTTGGTTGTCGCTCCTGTGCGGGTGAAGATGTAAACTAGATTGGTAGTTCCGTCTTCAGTCACGCTACTGGGTGATACTGCTAGGGTAATGCTTGGGGAAATATTTGTGATTTCAACAATGCCTCTGCGGAATTGGTTACTTGAAGAATCATTCCACTTACCAGGAGAACCAAAATTCATTTCTACATAATCTTCTCCGTCCCAGCCATTATTTGGTTCACCGGGAAGCCAGTTAGTATAAGTAGATATTTCACCACTCACCCACTTAAATTGGCCTTCTGTCACCTCATCTGTTAAACCAATCCACAGCGTTTGATTAACACCAAAGGTGCTGACTAACCAGTCTTGCTCTGCTTGATTGTTAATGGTGACAAGATTTCCGCCTAAACTCTGTGCCTGAGCCTGAGCTTCTTGCCATGTTCCATAACTGGTTAAAGTATATTGGCTGCCATTGTAGTTAAATATTGGATTTGTGCTGTCATCATTAGTAATAGTTCCCGTGACGGCTGTGGTTGTACCAACAGTGTAACCTGTTCCTAAAGCTAAAGTTAAAGCCACAGTTTCATCACTTTCAACGGTGGTATCTTCTGTGGGGTTAATAGTTAAGATTGCGGTACTCGAACCAGCCGCAAAGGTAATGGTTTTACCTGTTCCCGGTGTTGCTCCTGTATAGTCGCTACTGTTGGCTGTGCCAGTAATACCGTAGTTAACAGTTAAGAAGTTGGTTGTCGCTCCTGTGCGGGTGAAGATGTAAACTAGATTGGTAGTTCCGTCTTCAGTCACGCTACTGGGTGATACTGCTAGGGTAATGCTTGGGGAAATATTTGTGATTTCAACAATGCCTCTGCGGAATTGGTTACTTGAAGAATCATTCCACTTACCAGGAGAACCAAAATTCATTTCTACATAATCTTCTCCGTCCCAGCCATTATTTGGTTCACCGGGAAGCCAGTTAGTATAAGTAGATATTTCACCACTCACCCACTTGAATGTGCCTTCTGTCACCTCATCTGTTAAACCAATCCACAGCGTTTGATTAACACCAAAGGTGCTGACTAACCAGTCTTGCTCTGCTTGACTGTTAATGGTGACAAGATTTCCCCCTAAACTCTGTGCTTGAGCCTGAGCTTCTTGCCATGTTCCATAACTGGTTAAGAGATATGTGCTGCCATTGTAGCTAAACATTAGATGATGTTCCTTTAATAATTTGGTAGATGAAATTATCCGATTGCTATTTCCAAGCACTGCTAGTAAAACACACTAGCTCCAGTCTACCCAACCTTATACTGACTTCCGTACTGAGAAATACTGACTTATCCTGACTTATCCTGACTTATGACTGACTTTTGTTAATACATGGTCTGTAGTTAAAAATACAATTTATATGCCACATCTTCAACTGGCACAAAGATGAGAATATACGTAAGATATAATTGGACAATCGAATATATACTGATAATGTTATACATTAACCCAGGATAAGCAATGTCAAGATCACTATGCGTTAATAATGACCACATTGACAAAGTTAAAATAGCACTCACGCACAATGGCTATCCCCACCAAAGAGCCTTGGCTAATGATACCGGATTGTCCTTAGCGACAATTAGCAACTTCCTGACTGGTAAACCTGTTAGTTATGCCAACTTTGAAGAACTATGTCGCAGATTAAATCTAGATTGGCGAGAAATTACTACCAATGTTGAAGTAATATCCACCCCCTCTCCCGCATACGCACAAATACGTAAAAAAAAACCAAATTTAAATGAATTTCAGGACTGGGGAACTGTAGTTAATATTTCGGCATTTTACGGACGCAACAAAGAACTGACACAGCTAAAGTCATGGATTTTACAAGATAGCTGTCGCCTGTTAGGATTATTTGGTATGGGTGGAGTTGGGAAAACAACTTTAGCTACCCAACTAGCACAACACATTCATCATCAGTTTAATTACATTTTTTGGCGTTCAGTGCCTACAGTCCTATCTTTTGATGAGATGATTACTGATCTGCTCTCTTTAATCTCCAATCACCAGGAAAGCAAACCCAAAATCCATCGAGTTCTCCATTATCTGTGTACATATCGTTGCTTGATTATCTTGGATGACTTAGAAACAACTTTAGACACCCTTAATCTCAATTACAGTCGGTTTATCCAAATAATTGCCGAAACCAATCATCAAAGTTGTCTAATTTTTACCAGTCGCAATCAACCTGCCCAAATCAGCTTACTGCAAAACTGGTCATCATCAGTACGTTCCTTGAGATTACTGGGTTCATCAGAAACAGCCTTTTCTCTACTGCAATCAAAACAACTGCGGGGAACAGATGAACAAAAATACCAATTATGCGATTTATATGGTAATAATCCTTTAAAAATAAAAATACTTGTTAATACCATCATTAACTTATTTGATGGTGATATTAAAAAATTCCTAGCACAAAATACCCTATTAGTCAATAATCATCTTCACAAGTTGCTGGAACAACAGTTAAATTGTCTCTCAGCTTTAGAACAGCAAATCATGTACTATTTGGCAATTAACTCGCAAATCACAATTACTGATCTAGCAAATAAATTACCTCATGTTTCTAAATCCCATTTTTGGCAAGGAATAGAAAGGTTATATTCACGTTGTTTAATTGAACAAAAAGCAGGTAAATATATCTTACAACCTGTTATTAAGGAGTATGTGATGGAACATTTTCAACCATAACCTGTATTGGAAATGGCTAACAAAAGAAAGCCTGGGAATCAATTCCCTGGATTTTATCTTTTTTATAGAATCTATCGAATCTATCGAATCAACCGATTTAATTAAAATTACTACCCATGACAAAAAAAATATTAACTGGACTTAGTTCACAAACTTACGAACACCCCTTCGATAAAAAAGCCTTAGCTTCTTTACAAAGTATGCCGGGACTTTCTCCTTTGCTCAAAAAAGTCAACGAATATGGTATTGATCGTTTACTGAGATTACAAAGTATTGCTAGTGAAATCAGAGTCACACCGCGAAATTTTCCCCAATTGTATCAACCATTGTTAGAAGCTTGCCAAATTCTTGATGTGACAACTATTCCTGAATTGTATTTGTTTCGAGGCACAGGACATATTCAAACCTATATTATTGGCGTAGAAAAACCTATTATTGGGATTAATATTGAAGCAATGGAATGGTTAAACTATGATGAATTACTATTTATTTTTGGATACGAAATTGCTAGAATTAAAAGTCAACATATGATTTATCATCAAATATCAATTGTCATGCCGGCGTTGAAAATGTGGTTAAGTAGTACCACATTAGGATTAGGGGGATTGATAGCTAGTGGTGTGGAATTAGCGTTATATAATTGGGTAATGATGGCAAAATTTACAGCAGACCGTGCAGGTTTATTAGCTTGTCAAGATATTGATGTTGCAACTACCGCATTAATGAAACTTGCGGGTTTACCAGAAGAGTATTTAACTCCGAATGTCATCGAAGATTTCCTGATTCAATCCCAGGAATTTGCTGCTAATAGTGTTGATAATTTAGATCAAGTTACGAAAATATTAAGTTATTCAGAATCTAATCTTTCTTGGTTAGTAATGCGAACTGGTGAATTATTAAAATGGGTTGATTCGGGGGCATATAATCATTTAATTGAAGATGAAAATATCAATAAACAGGAAACAGGAGAAACACCAGAAACAGGAGAAAAAGAAGGATGGAATTTTTTAAATTCTTGGTAATTTAACTGGGTATTGCTGTTATATCATGTCCAGTTGAACACTTATCTTATCTGTTAAGGTTGGTAATGGGTAAAGTGATTAAGCTGCTGCAAGCAGTTCATTTTGTTCATGGAGTTATCTCATGCCAATTTTATACAAAACTGTACAAAATTATAAATTCATCTGTGTTAATCTGCGTTAATCTGCGGTTAATTATTCTTCAAATCTTGATCTAACCACAAATAGCACTCTAGAACACACAGGAAAGAGCTAAACCAGAATAGATTTAAATTTGCTAACCTAGAAGTAGTGCCAATATTGCTGATGGTAGTGTGGTTCTCTATGAAAACGTTTATTTGAGCAAGAATTATGACAGAATTTAATTCTCATACCCTGCGTTCCTATACTCAAGAGGATGTACAGCAAATCCTACAATTAGCGATTTCTCGTCAAGTCAATGACAATAATCAAGAATTTTCCTATCAACAGATATTGGAAATTGCTAAAGAGTTACAAATATCACCTGATAATCTCCAACAAGCGGAACGAGATTGGTTGGTCAAACAAAGCGAAGTCGAACAGCGTCAAGCTTTTAATCTTTATCGTCGTAGTAAATTTAAAAAACGTCTAGGAAATTACGCAATTATTAACATTTTTTGCCTAGCTATGGATTCTCTAAGTAGCGGTATTTCTTGGTCACTTTATATCTTAGTCGCTTCTGCATTAGCCATATCTTTAGATATTTGGAATACTTTTCAAACTAAAGGTGAAGATTACGAAATCGCTTTTCAAAGATGGAATCGCAACCATCAAATTAAACAAACAATTAATACAGTTTTAAATAAGTGGTTTAAGGTATTTAGTCCTTAAGGCTGATATTAAATGAGTTAGACCACTACTCCAGACAACTTCCATCATCATTTCCTAGTAAATCAGCGATAAAATCATCAACGCCTCCTCTCTTTGCTGTACCATTATTAAAAGCCTGTTTAAGTTCCTCCGCATTAGTTAAAATTTGAGGGGGTAAATTCACGGGTTCGGTAATCAGCAAGTTACCAGATGGATCAATTTTTCCTTTGAGTTCGTATGCTTGCATGATGTTTTTCATGAGACTCTGTTTTTATATTATCTCACGTTGAGCAAAATTCAATCTCTAAATTTGGGTTTAAATTATGATAACTACACTCATTGAACGAGAAGCAGAACCTATTTTAATTAGTGACTTAACCTGGAGAGAATTTAAAGCTGTTGAACAGCTAATTGAGCGACCAGGGTTAAGGTTATCCTTTTTAGATGGAGTATTGGAGATTCGGAAAATGCCAGGAAAAAAACACGAAACTATTAAAAAACGTATTGCTGCTTTAGTAGAAATTTATTTAGAATTTTTGGAATTAGATTTTACTCCGACTGGTTCTGTCACCCTAGAAAATGAATTTGAAAAGGTTAAAAAAGAAGGTGATGAATCTTATGAATTAGGAGCAAATAGAAAACGTGCTGATTTAGTAATTGAGGTAGTTGTTAGTAGTGGAGGAATTGATAAACTGGAAGCATACTATTGTTTTATAGTTTAGGAAATGAGGGATATGAAGCTGTTAGTAAATCGCAACTTTTACCGAGTTTAGATGTAGATTTATTGATGCGTTGTATTAATATAGAAAATCATGCTCAAGCACTGCGGGAATTTAGAGCAAGGATAAAAATTACAGGATAGGATAAAAATTGTAGAAACTTCTACTCAAGATTATACCTTTGCCAACTTTTATGTGATAGTTGCTATTAAATGCGATCTTGCCAATATTTTGGTTTGCGACTACAGTGCATAACTGCTACAATTAGAATGTATTCATCTTCTATGGTATAGAGTATTCCATAGGGAAATTTATGCACTAAACACCGACGAATATCTTCATCAGTAACCGGATAGCGTTTAGGTGATTCAATAATTCGGAAAATGGCATCTTCAACAGCGTTGATAAAATTTTGTGCTGTTTCAATTTCATTTTCTGCATAAAATTGGACTGCTTCTGAGTATTCTGTTAATGCAGCCGGATGGAAATTATATTTCATTTTTCATCTTTCTAAAATTTGTCTGATTTGAGCTAAAGCTATTTCTCCAGAAATTGGCTCAACGGTATGATTTCGTATTTCATCCCGGCGTTTTTTAGCTTCTGTGTTCCAACTCTTTTGGATATTTTCATCAATATCAGATTCTAGACTTTCAATTAGTTTTTCTACTAAAAATACTCGGCTAGAACTGGGTAAAGACAAGGCTTCGTAAATTAATTCTTCAACTGATAGCATAATTATTTATATTCCCTGTAAATTGAATTGAGAATAGGAACAAAGAAAGACTTTATCCACAAGCTATTTTACCATTCTTTCTGTGGAAATGTCATATTGAGGATGAATCCCGCATTTCTCACAAACAATGCGATCGCAATCTATATAATCCTTATAGAGAAACGGTTTCGGGCATTTTTCACGAGGTTGATTTTTGATGCAGTGTGAAAACGCATAATCCAGATTTTATAAGGGTTTGAGGATTTTGGTGAGAAATCCGGGGAATGTGTTTCTACAACATATTTATGAAATTGTATGTTTTTTGAATAATTGGTAATTTACTCATTTTTGCAAAAAAATTTTAAGAGCTTCACTCCACTGTCAAGGGTAAAGGAAAGAACGATAAAAGGCGAAAAATAATACAAAGAGATGCACGATTTACATCGCATCACACACAATACGAAAACCGAAATTGCTGCTCTTGCTGTATGCATCAAAAGTGGCGCGAAAAGCAGAGCGGGCATACTCAGGGCAGTTGAACCAAGAATTACCGCGCAGCATACGCCTATTATTACTATAATAATCCTCCCATGCGCTTCCATCTATAGGCGCACTTTCATAGTTATTATGCCAATGATCTTGACACCATTCCCATACATTCCCGTGCATATCGTATAATCCAAATTGGTTGGCTACTTCAAAGCTGCCTACTTCCGTTGTTTCTTGCCTGTAAATTCCTTTGGGTCCTTGACCATAAGAACCTAACCATTTTCCATTATCTGTACCTCGATAATTTGCTAAGTCCGTTGTAATCGTTTTTCCAAAGTGAAATGGTGTTGTTGTTCCGGCTCGACAGGCATATTCCCATTCTGCTTCGCTAGGTAGGCGGTAGCTTTTGCCTGTATGTTGGGAGAGGCGTAAGCAAAACTCAACTGCATCGTACCAAGACACTGACTCTACAGGAAGATTCTCACCTTTAAATCTAGATGGGTCAAGTTGAAGTTGTTGGTTTATCTGCGGCATAAAGACTACAGCCCGCCATTGTGCTTGAGTGACAGGGTACTTGCCGATAAAAAAAGTTGGTACAGTTACTTGGTGTTGAGGACTTTGACTTTTGAAAGATAGAACTTCATCTTCTGGCGAACCCATCATAAAAATGCCTTTAGGGATCAATACCATTTCTAGGGTAACATTGTTGCCAAGATTTTCAGTGTAATATTGGGCGAGTTTTGTTTCTCTCTGGATGATTTCTCCACGAGGGTTGACAGTGACAGTTTTAAAATCAAAAAAAATCTCAGAAACAGCAATGATCGCATTTGCAACTAAAAGTTCTCCTTCTTGATCTTGATTTCTTTGGGCTGCGGCTAGAGCTAAATCTAATCTAACTAACGGGTCTTGATTCGCTTCTATCCAACGCCAATAATCACTTAATAAAGCGGTAATTCTCGCACTGCGACAGATTTGGTCTGAACTTAATTCATGTTCATAACCCCATTCCAGAAACAAGATTAAATTTGAGCTTTCTTGCACAAGCAAGTCTCGTCCTTTCTTATGATCTCTATTGCCAAAGATATTGATAACTTCAGTACAAAAATTGCCATGATAGAAATCCAAAACTTGAGGAGCAAGATAGTCAATTCCTCTTCCTATCTGCAATTTACTTTCTGCATAAGTACGGGCAGGTTCGGGTAAATTTACTCTCCAATTAGATGCAGTAGGAGATTTTTCTGCCATTGAAAACTTAGACAATTCCAATAAAGTCTTATTCCCACTTCTTCCCCAAATATTCCTAGCTAAATCTCGACTTAACCCACTAGGAAAGAAAGCCAATAAGGGAAATATATCTTGTCCTTCTACTGATAACATTTCAAAAGAACGATCTAAAGTTATCCGCAAACTTCTTTCTTTTCTTTCTTGAGGGGAATAAGCAGCAAGAACTTCCAGTGGTTCATCTATCAAGTCTTCACACAACATCTTGAGAGTAGATTTAGTTTCTGCCATATAAGATGCTGCTAATTTAATCGGTAAGGGATAACCATCTAAAAACTTAACTAAAAGGTTAAAATCTTCCAGCAAATTATCATTACCCCATTGGGCTTGCGGTGGAGCATACTTTTTAAATATCTCTCTTGTTTCTGATGCTCCCATGCTGTAAACTTCTTCTTGATGACAATAAAGAATATCTCCTGCTAGAGAATCACGGGAAGTTAACAATATTCTTAATTTAGGACATTGTTCTAAAAGCGAGTTCAAGAATTCAATGAGTTCATTAGATTCTTTCTCAATTAATCTATCCAAATCATCGAAAATTAAAAACACTCGACTATTCTTTAATTCTTTTTCTAAGGCAAAACTATTCAATTCAAGACTTTGTTTGATTTTTGTAATTAGCGTCCTGACAGAATCAGTATCGCGTAAACTAATAAACCAAACTCCATCTTTGTAGCGATTTCTTTCATGTAACCACTGACCAATGGCATAAGCTAAAGACGTTTTACCTATTCCTCCCATACCATGTAGGGCTATACAACGTTTATTCTCCGACTCTACCAAGACTTTAATTACTTGATATATTTCTTGTCTGCGTCCTACAAAGTTGGGATTATCAGGGGGAATATTAGTATTTGACCACTGGGGATAGATAACACTGTGAGAATCGGCTGGTTCTATAATCAATGATTGATTGTGGGGAATTTGGGGTAATAATCGAAATTTAAAAGCTTCATCAAAATTAACTCCTGGCTCAAAAGTTTCAGAGTTAAAGATTGTTTTTAATTTATCATCAAGTTTAACTGCATTTCGACTCACTAAAAAAGCATTAGCAATATTATCTTGATTGAATAATGCTTGATAAAGTCGTCGAGAAAAACATCGGGCTGCAACATCTAAAATTTTATCTTCAGCGTCTACTGCAATGACATGAGATACTCCTGCTTTGACAAAAGCTTGAGCTAATTTTTCTGAATGACAGGCATTTAATAATGCTAATTGACAGGGTGCTTGATTCTGATTTGATAAGGCAATTTCTAACTCTTCTTCACTAAAAGCACGAGTCATTCCCACCTCATTTTCTAACACTAGGGCTGTACTATTCCCTTCTCTCATGCCATGACCAATAAAGTGAATAATCAGTGGTTTAACGCGAGTAGAAAATACATCTTGTAATGTTTGGGAGGTGGCTACTTTAACCACTATTTCTACTGCTATAGGATGAGATATATGCTCTAATACTGAAGCGATGGCATCAATTTCTTGCTGAATTGATAAATTCTCTACTGGTGATAAGTCTTCATTCAGTAAAGGGGCTGAAAACAAAATTAGAATTTGATTACTGAAGGAATTATCTTGTTTGGGAAGTTTTTCTACCCCAGGATTAAGGGGGGTTTTTACAGCTACTTGTGAGACAACCATGCTTCTATTTCTTCATCGGTAGCGGTTCTTAAGTCAAGATAAGGACGTTTTGGGTGTTGTAACTTGCCTTTTGGTTCTATCCCTTTTTCTCGCAATTTTTGCCGCCAATTAGCGATCACCTTAGCGACTTTGATACTATAGTCAATCAAATTGGCTGTTGCTGCTATCCCTCCCACTACTGTAGCCACAAAAACTATGTCATCTGCACCAAACACTCGGTTTTGTGACTTTTGTACCTTGATTGAACTGAAAGATAGTGATGTTTCTAAAGATTCTATGTCATCTAGGGGTAATTGGGATGAAATTAATATGCTACAGAGAGGAATTTCACTCATTTACACCTCTAAAAATTTTATTGTTTGATGATTAGCTATTCTAATACGAAATACTACTAACTATATCGCTAAATATTATTACCTGTAAACAAATCTTCATCTCCCTTCCCATAAGAAAACCGCCTGTGGGTGCAAAAAATAACAACAAGCGGTTTTCTAAGATATTTATGAGGTAAATTAGCTACTAGAACCAGAAGCGGCTAATTCTGCTAACCGTTCTTGTTGATCTTGCGATATACA
>Ga0208857_1000079_pt1 | contig 25772 bp, 22 predicted proteins | sample LakMenEpi05Nov12_FD_150674 | JGI IMG/M metagenome (GOLD analysis project Ga0208857, IMG submission 150674) | Freshwater microbial communities from Lake Mendota, WI - 05NOV2012 deep hole epilimnion (SPAdes) | ecosystem: Environmental > Aquatic > Freshwater > Lake > Epilimnion/Euphotic zone ... | reverse complement strand
CCTGAGTCTGGTAGATGGGGCTTTCACCCATATCAGACCGAGAGTTCAACCTTTTTCCATGATTGGATTAGGTTGGTTAGCTTATGTACGGACTGATTACCGTGATTCAGCTAACAACGAATCGCACCAATCTTCCGTGTGTAGAGTCGTACTTGAGAAGATAAGCCAGGTTATCGGGGGGAACTAAATCATTAATTCCTACAAATTCAATATTGGGATTGGTAAGACCAGCACGTAACACAAGTCTACCAATTCGACCGAATCCATTAATACCGATTTTCAACTTCGTCAAAATTAAACCTCCTGTGTTGGGAATTTCAGCAAAGGTTAACTGGCCCGGTTAATTCTAGTCTGACTTAGCTGATTCTTACAGTCACAAAAGGCATAAAGTTAATTTAACTGGCATATTTTAAGGTTTAGCTTTCCCGACAGAAGCCCCACGCTCACTATACCGGAGCGTGGGATGAATACAATACGCGCGAGTGAGGAATTGCCCAACAGGCGAAATTGAACGCAGTTCAATCAGGATCGTTGGTCAACGAATGAACATTTTCTGATTTAAGAGAATCTATCCAATCTTCCACTAAGGACGTAATAGTTTTATCTTTGGCGGCGGCGTAAGTTTGCAATATTCGCATTCTTCTTTCGCTCATTCTCAGGCTTAATCTTTTATTTTTCATAACGGGTAGTTAATGGCTATCCTTTATGTTATATTATAAACAGGTCGAAAGGAAACGAAAAATATGAGAACATCTTATCAATACCGATTAAAGCCAACAAGAGAACAAGCCAAAAAAATTGATAAAACATTAGATATGCTGCGGCATCAGTACAATTATCAACTGGCTCAACGCTTCCATTGGTACGAACAAAACCGTTCTCCTATTGATAGATGTTCCATTTTCGTTTGTCATTTACCAGAACTCAAGGATAAACCGAATTATTACAGCCAAAAAGCATCATTAACGCAACTTAAAAAAGACCGCCCTTGGTACACAAGTATTCATTCTCAGGTGCTACAAGAAGTCCCCAAGAAGGTCGAGATAGCCTTTGACCGATGGTTAAAAGGTGATGTGAATGGTAAAAAATCAGGCAAGCCTAGATTCAAAGGTGCGGGTCAATACAAAACTTTTACCTACCCCCAATTCAAGCAGCATCACTTTACTAATAACAGAATTACGTTATCAAAAATAGGTGATATTAGAGTAATTGTTCATCGTCAAATTCCAGATGGATTTGAGATTAAAACTGTATCTGTCACTAAAAAAGCAGACGGGTATTATATCACTCTAAGCCTTGATGATAAAAGAGTTCCAACGGTTAAACCTGATTTTAATGCTAATAATATTGTTGGTATTGATGTAGGTTTAATAGATTTTATTGTCACCTCAGACGACGAAAGAATTGCCGCCCCTAAGTTTTTACGCAAGGCTGAACGCAAATTAAAATCTGCACAGCGTCGCGTATCTCGTAGGAAGAAAGGTTCTAATCGTCGTAAAAAAGCGATAAAAAAACTGGGTATTCAACATAAGAAAGTATCAGATACCCGCAAAGATTTCCACTTTAAAACTGCAAACAATCTACTCAAAAAGTACGATGTAGTAGCTGTGGAAAAGTTGAATATAAAAGGACTCGCTAGAACATGGTTGGCAAAAAGTATTAACGATGCCGGTTGGGGACAATTTATAACGATTCTTTCAAACAAAGCCGAGAATGCTGGTTTGAAAGTAATCGCTGTAAATCCAAACGGGACAAGCCAAGAATGCTCTAGTTGTGGTCACAAAGTTAAAAAGCCGCTATCCCAAAGAACGCACAATTGCCCTAACTGTAAGGTCAGTTTGTGCCGGGATCTAAATGCGGCTGTAAATATCAAGAACCGTGGGACACACGGTCTTAAAGCTCGGTCAATGTCTTCATAGAAGAGTCGCCGAGAAGCCCACACTCACCTGTTCGCGTAAGCGTGCCGCAAGGCATAAGGGAGTGTGTGGAGTATGTCACCTATTGTTCATTGATTACTTGCATTAAAATCTTCGTGTCTTCATAGAGGAGACTCTGAACCAAAAATAGCTATCTCTATTTCCTTTAAAGCTTGCTCAAAATCATCATTGATAATTTTTATATCAAATTCGTTAGCAGCGGCAATCTCCTCTTCAGCACGTTGCAAACGACGAGAAATAGCCTCTTCTGAATCTTGTCCCCGTCCACGAATGCGGTTTTCTAGTTCTGCAAATGAAGGTGGCAAAATAAAAATACTCAGGGCGCTAGGGAATGTACGACGGATTTGTCTTGCTCCTGCTAGTTCAATTTCTAGCAACACCAACTTACCCAACTGAATATAGTTCAAAACAGCTTCACGGGGCGTACCATAACAGTTACCAGCAAATTCTGCCCATTCTAAAAATTCGCCTTGAGTAACTAACTGTTCAAACTGACTCCGACTAATAAAGTTATAGTTTTTACCATTGATTTCTCCCGGACGAGGTGAACGAGTCGTTGCAGATACTGAATAATGCAATTCTGGATAACGCCGGAGAATTTCATTCATTAACGTACCTTTGCCGACTCCACTCGGCCCGGTTAAAACAATTAGTTTGCCCAGAGGCGGACATTCCTTCGTATTTGCACCATTATGGGTAGGTAAAACTTGCATTATCCGTGAAAAAAGTGAATTAATAAATACAAATGATTCCTTAGTCTTGTTTTAGCGACTAAAATAACTAATACTATTTTGAATTTAGGATTTGAGATGGTTAAATACCTACGGTATCAGCCTCTGCGGCAGTATTTCTTATCCTCACTCTTCAAAATAGCATCAAGACTAAAGAATTTGTAGCCCTGGTGACAGAAAACCAGTCTAATTCACATAGTACAGCCGATATGGTACAAATAGAGTTGGGTTGATAATTATGCCAATGATTAATTATCTACAACATGATGATCACGAGAAATCACAAACCGATTGGCTACGGTTTCTGGTTGAATCGCAGAGAGAATAACATGACTAGAATCAGTAATAATCACTGCCCTAGTCCGTCGTCCATAGGTAGCATCAACCAGTTGACCTCTATCCCTAGCATCGGTGATAATGCGTTTAATGGGAGCAGATTCTGGACTAACGATGGCAACGACTCTGTTGGCAGAGACGATATTACCAAACCCGATATTGATTAATTGAATTTCCATAAAAAAAATTTCAGCTAAACGAGAAATGAAAAGCTTGTAGCAAACTTATTTCCATGTTATCGCTAAAGAATCGGAGTTACAACGATTTAAACCACGTTAATCTGAGTTTTTTCATAACAAATGCTTTTTTTAGCTATATTATCAACGGAATTTCTTAAAAGTATTCCATAAGATATATGCAAAATTACATCCATATAAGCTAGTCACGCTTTCTTTTGAATTTAAAATAAGTATAGGTGAGATGAGCTTTTTGAAGTTGGGAATGGTTAAACTGCTAGTACTGCAGTACTGGATTGGGAATTAAAAAAGTAGATTACACAGGATTTACTATTATAGACTCAAAGACATCTTATTGGCAAGATTCAGGAGCAATAATTAATGGTAATTACCCAATCTTTGAGCCTAGAATAAAAGCCGTAGGGGCAATTCATAAATGCCCCAAATGATCAAGAAACGCGATTCCTTTTAACTTTTTTCAATGCTTGCCATCTTTGTTGTAACTGCTGCCAGTTGGGAGTATGTCCACCATAACGCCAACTCACATAAGCATGACAGATTTCATCTATCACCTCAGCTATTTCTGGAGAATGGTGTTGGTATGAAAACTGGGCATATTCTAGAGGTGTTTGACTGGGATGCTTACCTAAACCCTTGTTAGCAGTCCATTGCAGCATTTGTTGGTAAAGTCTTTCCATTGGCGGTAATTTCTTTAACCACCGGATATTTAGCCACTTACGCCATTGTCCCCAACCCAGCCAACCTAAAAAGGCTGCGATTGTCCCCACAATTAAACCAGTTAATACCCCCAACCAACCTTTAGTAAATAAAGCCAAAAACCAAGCTATTCCTGGGAATAACCAGCTAAATATCGTCCCAAATACAGTATTTAAAATAGCTGTAATTGGTGAAGGTAGCCAACCAGCCACCCAATTCCAAAATTGCCGCAGCACACTAAAAGTCTGATCTTCTTCTATCGAAGGGGGAATTAAAGGATGTCCAGGAATTGGATCAAAGGTAAACCAGCCATACTTAGGAAAATAAACTTCCGTCATCGCATAGGCATCAGTATTGCGGACAACATACATTCCTGTAAACGGATTAAACTCTCCTGGAGCAAATCCCGCTACTAACCGCGCTGGAATGCCGATAGAACGCAGCATCACCGTTAATACAGTGGAAAAATGGTCTGGATAACCACCTTTATTTTTGAATAAAAAGGTTTCTACCAAGTCATCCTTTTCATCCAAATAAGGCAAATCTAAAGGGTTTGTCGGTAGGGTGTAATTTTGTTTGACATACTGGGCTAAGTAAAGAGCTTTTTCATAAGCTGAATCTAGGCTTTTCGTCCCTGGAGAACGGGAAACCCTTTGTTGATCATAACTAGCCAGTGCTTCTTCGGTGCGTTTTCGGACTTTATCGGCAATTTTTGGCGGGATTTGCAGGTAATAGTTTTTAATATTGGCTGGATATTTAGTTGATGCTTTACCTAATAAAGAGCGATCGCGGTAAGGAACATCCGAAACTACGGTATATGTTAGCCCTTCTGATAACTGTACTGGCGCACGTAAACCATCTTCTTGATCAACCGCTATCATTGGTGTGGGAAAGTACAAACCTTTGGGATAGGACATCGCCGGAATCAGATTAGGCAACTCTGTCACCAAATTATAGGTTTGCACTACCTCTTTGGTGAGAGTAGCCAAGGGTGGAAAATCAATAGAAATGCGGGAAGTCCAGGATGATTGTCTGAGGGTAGTAACTTGATCATTCCGGGAAATCTTCCAACCCTTACCCGTATAATTGTCAAAGGCCAGGACGCGCCAAAAACCTGCTGCTTGCGATCGCACACGCATCACCACCTTGGGTTTCATTTCCCCCCGCAGGTTTTGGTTGATCTCGCTATTGAAACCGTAATAAAAATTACTGTTTATTTTTCCTGGTTCACCAGCTTTTCCTGAGCCACTACCACTATAATTGTCATTACCTTGACCATTACCCTTGCCTTCACGGACATAACCGGGGTTAATAATACTCCGCCCCGTAAAATTTTCGGGAATGTTCAGGGGCGCACTCACAGGAAAAGACTGAATCTGATAACCAGGAACTCTGGGTAAAATTGCAAAAATCCCCAGTCCTAAAGCCACAATCAACAAAAAATTTAAAATTATAAATTTAAAATTGAAACTAGAATTGTTCTTTTTGGCAGATTTTTCCGAAGTAGATTGCTTGAACCCTAGACGAGAACGGTAATCAAGCACTAAAGTGGGGAGAGATATTCCTAAAAATAATAGCAACACAGGTGCAAACGTCATAGTTTGGCTCAACGTCGCTGCCACACCCAGCAATATCAACCCAATCACAATCGAATAGCCCAAATCTTTGCGTCGGGGCGTATCAAAACTATGTAATACCTGCAATTGAATCAATAACTCTGCCAAACTTAGCCGAGTATCATTCCAATTATCAATAAACCGCCCAAAAAAAGCCCCCAAAGCCAATAACATTCCCATCGCAATACAGAACTGCACAGGAATATTAGAACTACGGCGACGGTAGTAACTCCACCCCGTTCCTACCATAGTTAATGGTACTGTCCACAAACTAAATTGAGTTTCACCAGCAATATCCGTGGCCACAATCCCCAAAATTACCAAAGCCATCACCAGCACTCGTAAAGGAATTGAATCTTCCACTTCCCTTGTTGGAGATTTTCCTCTAGTTTGTTGCCACTGATTACCTACCGATAAACGCCAAAACCGATTCATCCTGGATAAATTAAACATTTTCAAACAACCAAAGCTATGATGTAGACGCTGCGGACACAATGCTAGGTATGAAAACTATTATCTTGTCTTCACCCCCTTATCCTAGCCGTATACTCCCTAAGAGTACAAGTATCCTGATCATAGCTAGGGTTCTAGATACACCGTTAATTAATATTGTTGATTCCCAAGAGAATTAAGTTTTAAAGCCAGAAAATTAATCAAGATTATTATACATCAGTTGCCATTGCTCCCATCTAATTCCTAGATATGGCATTTGCCTTAGATTTTCACCTGAATAGCCAACAATAAAGGCTGTTGATCCAATTCGGGAAACTCCACTGCCAAAGTATAAGTTGGCTGATTTCTATCAATTTGTAACTCTATCATCGGTATTTCTGAAGTCTCAGACCTCACAAATTCTTGAGTAGGATTACCCTGGAGTTGTAAAATCCCCAATGTAGGTAATTCACCCTGAACCGTCAACTTCGTAAATTTACCTAAATTCCGTAATTCTACTCGAATACTCAAAGTCCCCACCGTAGTGAGCCATTGTCTTTCTAGCAGTGGCTGATTAAATGAAATCGGCAAAGTTAGATTTTCTAACAGTTGCTTGGCCGCCATTAACGACAATGCCATTTGTTGACGTGGTAATAAATCAAAATAATCGCTCTCAACATCAGCCGTAGCTGTCAAAGTATCAGCAGAACGATAAGAGCTTCTCAACACTAACCCAGCCAAATCATTGATGACTTGAGTATCGGTAGGAAACATACTTTCTACCACCTGAACTAATTTAGCTCCCAGAGGTAGGGGAGATGTCAATAAAACCTGACATTTGGCCAACAATTGCCAAAAAACTTTTTCGGGCAAAGGAATCGGTAAATTTAACTTAGATTGGTGGACCCTCCACCCCCAAACAGGAACTAATCCCAGAGATTGTTCTTCTACACAGTCAGGATACTCCACTGATTGTGTTTCCCAGGGGAACAACGGCGGATTTTTTTCTATTTGGTCTTGTAAACGACGCTTAAGAATAGCTTGGAAACGTTCTTGCACAGTAGGAATTTCTCCCAATTGAAAGGTTTGGGGCTTTTCTTGTCAATCTGAGTTCACCAATAATTTGGCTACCATCTGGAAATGAATGTCTGCCCCGTCAATTTCCTCACATTATAACAAGCTATACAAGTAGGTTCTGAATCTGTAATTTTTCAATACCCAAGCAAGTTGATGATTTTGTGAAGATTCACAAGTCACCATTCATGGGTAGATGCACTAGATCCGGACACTAAGGAATTCCGAATTTCCCAAGCCTGTTCCAAAATCTTAAACCAACGTTTCTGTAATTGTGCCATTGACAAGCCTAAAGTCTTAGATATTTCCTCATCAGGTTTTCCTGCTTGCTTCAAATCTAAGATGGACTTTTCTTTATTATCTAACTGGGCTGTATAAGTTTCCCATTGAATTGGAGTTAAACCCAAATTAGTTGGTAAAGAAACTTCTAACCACTCATGTACCAATTCCCAGCGATGTAAAAGAGCAAACCGAATTAAATGATATTTAAACCGTTGCTGTAAGTAATCACGCTGCCGAGATGTTAAACCCAAAATTGACTCAATTTCTGGTGCTGATAAATCCTGAAGACGAAGAGCAAAGTAATCAGCACAGTCAGATTGTTCTTTTTCTGCTAAATAGTCTATTAATTCAGTAATCACAACCGAGCGCAGGGTATCTTCTTCTGGTTCGGGCTGCATTGCCATAGCCGAGCGCAATTGGTGGATAGCTGGCTCTTCCCAAGAACCGTCAGACTCACCACCCCCACCAGATGATGCCTGTTCTATATCTACACTTGTTTCTAAAGGCTGCTGTTTAGAAAAAGTTTGCGCTCGCAGAATAATTAACTGTTGCTGCCTACCGGGGAGGGGAATCCGCCGTTTACCATATCGTTCGGTAAATGCCATGTATTCTCCCAATTCCAAGAGAGTATGGGGACGATAGGTAAGACCTAATTGGTTCTCCCTTCTAAAAGCATTTAAAGCCTCCAGATAAAAACTCTGGAGAAAATCTTCAATAATCGTCAACCGCCCTTGATAGCTTAATTGCTTGTGAGGGGGATTAATATAACGGTAAACAATGGCACTCAATGTGCTATGTAATTCTACCCTACCACGACTTGAACCTAACTGATAGTATCGGATACACTGTTGTAACCGATGTTTAGCTAGGCTCATGGCTGAACTTTCTACAGATCCGGAAGTTTGAATGCGTTTACTTTCATTACAAATCCGCAAAACTTCGTTAGTAATTCTCACAGATACATCGTGACAATTTTGCTCCGAAGCCTTAGTTGACTGTTGAAGTTCCTTAAATAGGAATTGAAAGATGACCTCCACGCTGATAGAAATTTTCCCCTGATTAGTTGCGATTGCTGTTGAATTCATAGTCCCAGTTCTCAAAAAGACCCTAACATACTTTGGACACGACTTGTCAGACTTTAGATAATAGCTGCATGGTTTTTGTGTACAAGTCAAACGCAAACCAATCTACAGTGAGGATATGTGGCGTAAGAAGATTGAACTTGTGAACCCCCATTTTGTGGGATATTTTGCGCTCATGTTTTAGCCATTATCCAAAAGTCATTTACAACTCATGATGGATTTAGAAGCACAAATTCAATTGCTGATAGACAATGCACCCCAGGATGGCGTGACACCACAGATTATGGTATCAATCGCTCCTGTATTAATCGCTATTGCCCAAAAGTTAAACCACTACCAATACTTTATTCTCCAAAATTCTGAGCAGGATTGGGTTTTAACTACATTGAGCAATCGCGCAAATCCAGGAATAGAAAAGCAAGTTATTTACGCTTTCCCTACCATACAAGATGTTTCCCTAATCTCAGATGATGGGCGTGACCCTCACTTGCTGCCAACCCTCATGGATGTTACTCAAATTTTATTCCAATTGGTAGCCCTGAAACCAGTACACAGCATAGTTTTTATCGAAACACCAGGAAATATAACAAATACTGTAGAAGTGCGGCGTTCTCAACTAGAAAGGCTGATTCAGCAACGATTACAGGAATTTAAAGGCAAAAAAATAATTCCTCCCAATATTGCATAACTAGGAGTCAGGAGTCAGGAGTCAGGAGGAAGAATTAGAAGGAGGAAGAATCCATAACTAAATTTGGGATTTTGGATATTAAATCTCCTCAATCCCAAACCTTAAATCGCCCTAAATTTTGCTTAGTAGAGACGACTTAGGACATAGTCGGTCAAATTCATCAGGGCTTCGCGGGATGCTGATGGTTCTAAAATACCAATATGCTCGGTGGCTAATTTGCCATGGTGAGCAGCTAACTCTCTAGCTCTCTGGATACCTCGACTATCATGAATTAGTGCCAATGCCTTTTCTAAATCCCCTTCTTGGGCAAACTCTCGGTTAATCAAGGCTGCTAAGTCAGGTTTTTCTTCCAAGGCAAATAAAGCTGGTGCTGTCAGGTTGCCACTTTTGAGGTCAGAACCCGCTGGTTTACCCAGGGTGTCTGTGGAACTGGTGAAATCAAGAATATCATCTACTATTTGGAAGGAAAGACCTAAATGGCGACCGTAACTGTACAAGTGTTCGGCAGTTTCTAGGGATGTTTCACTAATTAAGCCAGCGGCTTTAGAACTGTTGGCAATTAATGAGGCTGTTTTGTAATAACTCTTTTGCAGGTAGGTTTCTGTAGAAAGATCAGCATCAAAACGATTTAACCCTTGTTGGATTTCTCCAGCGGCTAAATCCATAATTACTTCCGAAAGCAGTTTAACAACATCCAAATTATTGAGATTTGCTAAATACCAAGAGGATTGAGCAAAGAGGAAATCCCCGGCCAGTACAGCAATGCGATTACCAAACAAACTATGTACTGTCGGTACACCACGGCGGACATCTGACTCATCTACTACATCATCATGGACTAAGCTGGCTGTGTGGATCATTTCTGTAATTTCTGCCAGTCGTCGGTGACGCGGTGTAATATCTTCTTGTAGCATGGTTGCCCGCGATATCAGCAGCACTATCGCAGGTCTGATTCGCTTACCCCCAGCACCGAATAAGTGTTCGGCTGCGGCATAGAGAATGGGGTGGCGATTTCCAACTAGCTGTTTAAGGTTATCTGCTAGTATTTGCAGGTCTGCTTCCACAGGGGTAAACAGGGAGGTGGCTGGGGTCATGGATAGGCGGACTCTGGCTTAGGTTACGAAAGTTTACATATTCTTTAATTTTAAGATAACCCAGTGTCAGCGCAAAGTTTTCCTCTGGGAATCTGATTTTTAATATCTATTAATTTATTCGGAGCTTGAATTAAAAATATGTTATCATGGATGCTCTTTTAATGTCGCTTCATTTCTTGTCACCCCAATTCTGCGTAGTTATCAAAGGTAGAATGTTAATAAAATAACGCGTATTACCAACAACCGCAAATTCGCTGTCAGCAACGAAAATTTTTTAAATTTAGTCAAAAAATTAGCTTCAAATTCAGGCTGGCTGTGTTAGGCTAATACCTAGAGATATTAAATTTTTCAGCTTATTCACTTCCTAAGTAAAACCATTATTGAGTGATTTTACGCATTAGTGTTGTGGGTCTAAAATAACTCGTCGCCAAAGAAAAAATGGGAATAATTCCTAGATTCTCGGCGATAATCATGCTTTTTGAGTTGAATTATGCTTTTCCAGTTATGGAAGTAACTCAACGTATTCAGCGCACGTTGGGTATTGGCGTACATCTATTTAAATTGGCGTGAAGTCAATAACACAGGCTAGGTAGACTGCTGATGAGCGCAGTTAAGTTTTGCTATTTAGCAATTTTACTGCTGTCGGATGTATGGCCTGGGAAAGTTGATATTAAAGAAAATAAATTAATGGACCAGAGAAAATGTATTTTCTACTGGAAAGTTTAGTATAGCTAACTACAGTTATCAAGGGTGTGCTTGGATTAACTAAAGTTTCGCTAGTTTTGTGTGCAATTTTACCTTCCTTAGTAATTAAAGATGGGGGAACAATGATTTACGGAAATATGCCCATGATGATATTTATTTTAGCTGCTGGATACTTATTTAGTGTGTATTTATTATTAGCATTAGCCAAGCGAACGGGCAAAAAAGGTCTTTCTCAAAGCGATTCTGATGCTGTCCAAGATAAGTACAAGCAGCAAAGAGGATTAACGACAAATGTGACTGAAGCTATGAATAGTCACTGAGAGGGGAGAGGGGGAGAGGGAGAAATTTTCTTCTTTCTTCTTTCTCCCCTTATTATACGACAGCATCAGCAAAACAGACTTGTTCTACCATTGGGGTATAGCCTAACCACTGCCAAGCAGACTGGGTAAATTGCTGAGGACAACCGCTGACAGCGAAGCGGGTGGGCATTGGTGGATGAATATTCTTAATCCCTAGTATATCTAATTCTTGAGAGCAAGCAGCTACTACATGAACTGCTGGATCAATTAGTTTGACTTGGGTAGGGAGGAGCGATCGCAAAACTGGTGACAAATGGGGATAATGAGTACAACCATAAACTAAAGTATCTATTTCCTGCTTCAGCAAAGGTTCTAGATAAGTTTTGGCGATTTCAGTAGTATAAGGATCATGAATGCGATTTTGTTCAATTAGTGGCACAAATTCGGGACAACTGACTTGCCAAACTTGGACATGGGGTTGAATTTCTAAAATAGCCTGACGGTAGGCATTGCTTTGAGCCGTAGCTGGAGTAGCAATGACACCAATGCGCTGTCCTTGTTGGACTGCTGCCTTTGCCCCTGGTAGAATCACTCCTAAAATGGGGAAATTAAATTCTTGACGGACTATATCTAATGCCAGAGCCGAACTGGTGTTACAAGCCATAATTGCCATTTTCACCCGTTGCTGCTGCATCCAATGGAGGATTTCTCGGACAAATTGCAGAATTTCTGGTTGGGAACGAATACCATAGGGAAGGCGGGCTGTGTCCCCTACATAAATAATTGATTCGTTGGGGAGTTGTTGATAAATTTGTCGCAGTACGGTTAACCCACCGATACCACTGTCAAATACCCCAATCGGAGCGCGTTGAGGTTCTTGAGGGGAGAAAGTATCAAAATGACTATCAAAAATAGAAGATGAATACACAGCAAGTATTAATTTGGATTGTGGTCAGTGGTCAGTAGGGGCGAAGCATTTGGAAGATAAATTATCGGTCATTGCCAAAAATAGTTCTCCAAATGCTTCGCCCGTACAGTGGTCAGTGGTTAGTAGGGGCGAAGCATTTGGAAGATAAATTATCGGTCATTGCCAAAAATAGTTCTCCAAATGCTTCGCCCGTACAGTGGTCAGTGGTGAGTAGGGGCGAAGCATTTGGAAGATAAATTATCGGTCATGGCCAAAAATAGTTCTCCAAATGCTTCGCCCGTACAGTGGTTAGTGGTCAGTAGGGGCGAAGCATTTGGAAGATAAATTATCGGTCATGGCCAAAAATAGTTCTCCAAATGCTTCGCCCGTACAGTGGTCAGTGGTCAGTAGGGGCGAAGCATTTGAAAGATAAATTATCGGTCATGGCCAAAAATAGTTCTCCAAATGCTTCGCCCGTACAGTGGTCAGTGGTCAGTGGTAAAGAAAAAACAACGAACAACTGACAACGAACAACTGACAACGAACAACTGACGATCATTATCTTTGTTTTAAATAATTCAGAATACCACTAGCTATGCCCTCAGCCATACGACTTTGGTATTCTGGTGATCCTAAACGGGGATTATCTTCTCGACCGGTCATATAACCTGTTTCTACTAAAATAGCAGGCATAGTATTTTTTCTCAGCACATAAAATCTAGCTTTACGAGTGCCTCGATTCTTGAGGGTACTAATATTTTGGAGAATGGCTTGCCGGACAGTGTCAGCTAAAGCATAGCCATTGTCGTAATAATAAACTTCCAAACCATTGACATCAGGGCGATTATCCACAGCATTGGCGTGAATACTGACAAATAAAGTTGCATTAACACGCTTGGCTATATCCACTCGTCCTTGCAGTTCCACAAAAAAGTCAGCATCTCGCGTGAGGACAACTTGAATACCATTTTGTTCTAAAATTCTGGCCAGTTTTGTACTAATAGGTAGAACGACATCCTTTTCTAGCAAACCACCCAGTCCAGGAGCGCCAGAATCTTTACCGCCATGTCCAGGATCAATAACTACTAAAACTTTGCCATTAGGAACTGGTAGACGGGGCTGGGGTCTTGTTTGCGGTGGGTCTGTGCTAAAACTTGGAGGATCTAGTCGTGGTATAGAAGGGATAGGTGGTGTAATCGGAGGGCGTTGAGCGCGGAGGTTAGTTTGTAATTGTAGTGCTAATAATTGAGATGTGACTTGATTAAGTACCCCAAAGCTAACACCAGATGCAGGTTGAACAAGAACAACTACAGTATTGTCAGATTGGGGTTGGAGACGGACTTTCAGAATAGGGCTATTACTACTAAAAACCGGACCTTTGACCTGATTAGCTAACTTAGCATTGGGAATGGTGATGCGAAATAGACCGGAACTTCTATCCCAACCAGTGGTAGCAGATATGGCTTGATCTGCCCGAATTAGTAATTGTGTGCCATTACCACCGATTTCTACAGATTGAATAATTGCGGGGGAGTCACTCAGTGATGGTGCGGAGGATTGGTTATTATCAGGTAATTTGGCCAAACGATCTGGGATGACGACAAAACCGCTGTTACCACTAAGTAGGGCTTGCCAATTGCGACTATTGCTATCTAACTGCAAGGTCATGCGAACAGTAGATGGATTACTGGATGATTGGCTAAATTGGATACGACGGACTCCATAGCGATTAATCACTAGATCCCGTTGTCCCATATTTTGTGATAAGGCTGCACCAATGATATCAATATTAACAGAGCGATTGTCTTGACTGCGATTAACTTGCAGTTGAGGATTTCCACCACTGGTACTAATAAAAAACCCATCCCCTGTAACTCGGAATTGATCAATTTGCACTACCCCTGGGGGGATTTCTCGATTAGTAGATGGGGTAATCCGATTTGCTGTAACTACGTTGTAAATACTTCTGGGGTCTAGTGTTGGTTCAGATGATTGATCTGATGTTGGGGGTAGTGATGGTTCTCCAGTTTGCCCAGAAGCAATTTCTGGCTGTGGTAATTCTACTATCCAGCGTTTGCCATTGGTGGGAATAAATTTGACTTGCTTGGGGTTAAAGGTGTAACCAGGGGCTAGTTCGATAACTAAGCGTGTTGTCTGGTCATCAAATTGACCGATACGAATAGTGCGAATTTTGCCACCAATCTGTTGAGTTACGGACGGACGACCAAGTTCGGTTCCTGGTAAGTCAATTACCAAACGGGTGGGGTTAAAAATAAGTTGGGCTTGGGGTTGGACAGCGCTAGATGTGTTAATTTCTAAGTGATTTTGATTGGTATCAAACCGCCAAGATTCTAATTTCGCGGCAAAAGCGGGCGAAGATAGCATGAAGACCGTTCCAAAAGTGCTAGGTATTAACCAATGTAGTTTCACAATCCTTTCTCCTGATTCCTATTGATGGGATTTGTCAATATCTCGACTTATGGGCTAATCTTCAGACCATCACCGCTGCAAATTTAACTTTGTGCAAGTAAAAGATTTTGGTGTTGGTAGTAAGACACGGCTAATGGCGTAGGATTATAGCATATAATTGGTTTACTGATGCCATTTGGTCAGCAAATTTATTTTTCTAGGGTTGGTGATGAATCAGATGACAGGTGATAAAAGTTACTTTTTATCTGGATTTTAAATACTGAAGTATGCCTTGGGCGATCGCATCGGCCATTTGATTTTGATAAGCTGAAGTTCTCAGTTTGGCAGCATCGTCTCTACCAGTTAAGAAACCGGTTTCTACCAAAATTGAGGGCATAGAAGTTTTGCGAAGCACATAAAATCTAGCTTTCCGCACTTTCCTATCTCTGACATTGAGACTTTGCAGGATTTTACTATGGACAATCTGAGCTAGTCTTAAACCACTATCATAATGATAAGTCTCTAAACCGCTCACTTCTGGACGATTTGCACCTGCTGAATTAGCGTGGATACTGACAAATACATCAGCATTAGCCCGTTCTGCCATGGTCACTCGTCCTGGTAAAGTGACAAAGTAGTCAGAGTCTCTGGTCATAATTACTTGGATACCATTTCGTTCCAAAACTTCAGTAATTCTTTTGCTAATTGGTAAAATAACATCCTTTTCCAGCACTCCACCGATACCAATTGCCCCTGAGTCTTTACCACCATGTCCGGGGTCAATTATCACTACTATTTTGCCTTTACGAAGGGAGCGCCTTGGGGTAATTTGTGGTTGTCTGGGTTTAAGGTCAGGTAGTTGTTGTTTGGGTGGTAATAGGGGAGGTAAATTCATGGGTGGTCTAATCTGACGATATTGTTGCAGTTTTAGAGCCAGGAATTTGTCTCCTGCTTGATTGAGTACACCTAGTGTAACACCTGATGCAGGTTGAATCAAGATAACTACAGTATTTGGCGGTTGCGGTTGCAGACGAAGTTTGATAATAGGACTATTAGCATCAAAAGTAAGGCCTTTGACTTCATTGGCTAATTTAGCATTAGGAATGGTGATCCGGAACAAACCAGAACTTGTATCCCAACCTGTAGTAGCGGATATAACTTGGTCGGCTTTAATTAATAATTGTGTGCCATTGTCCGCAAGTTCTATAGATTCAATTGTCGCAATTGAGTCGTTATTGTTTCTGGTGGGGGGAAAATTATCAGTTTCAGGGGCATTAACCATTCCCCTGGTGGGAAGGATGATTAAACCGCCGCTACTAGCGGTTACTCGCCAATCAGGGCTATTTGTGGCGATTTTTAAGGTCATGCGGACAGATGTTGGTGTTGTTTGCAATTGAGTAAATCCAATGCTGTCCACACCGTGTTTATTAACGGCTAAATTTCCTTGTGTTAAATTTGCTGATAAAGTTGCATCAAGAATGTCAATAAATACCGTAGTTTTATCTCGACTTCTGATGATTCTAGTTTGAGGATTACCGCCATTTGTCCGCATAAAAAAACCATCACCAGTAATTTGCAAACTCTCAATTTGAGTTGTTCCCCTCCTGCTGTTAGCAGTTTTAGCAATGGGTGAAAATTCAGGTTTTGCCTGGGAATCTATGCCGACTAAATTGTAATTATTATTATTATTGTTAGTGTTATTATTGGTGGCAGATGAGTTGGAATCAGATTCTAATTTTGGTAGTTGGACTGTCCAGCGATTAGCACTTTTACCAACAAATTTCACTTGTTTTGGATCTAGGGTATAACCAGGACTTAATTCTAAAACTATCCTGGTTGTTTGTTCATCAAATTGACCAATGCGAATTTCCCGAATTCCTCCACCTATTTGTTGAGTTAACTGGGAACGTCCGAATTTCACACCCGGTAAATCAATTACTAACCGAGTGGGGGTAAAAACTAATTGTGCTTCTGGTTTTACAGCACTATTTGTATTAATTTCTAAGAGATTTTGATTTCGATCAAATCGCCAAGATTCCAATTTTGCGGCTAAAGTTGGCGACGATAGCATGAGTACAGTACCAAAGGTAGCAGGTAGTAACCATTGTAGTTTCACGGCTTTTTCTCCTTAGCTAAATTAAATAATTAATAATGATATGAACACATACAAAAAACACCCACCACTGTCAATTACTGACATAGATTGGCGGGTTATCCTTCATAATTACTAAAAACATCTTCAAACTGTAAAAACTGTCCTGAAAAAAAATAGGAATACAAAACATTATCAAGGCTACTAAAATGGGGGAAAGGAAAGTTTTATAAAACCAAAAGAAAACCAAAAAGTAAATTTAATTAAAGGTAGAAATAATAACCATTTTTAAAATTAGATGGTTTCCAGATTCCAGGAGACGGAGATTGGATGAGAGAAGTTTCTTCCAACCTCCTGATATAGTAAAGGTAAAAACTACAGCAGAGAAAATTTTCAACTATCTTCTGTGCGATTTACAGCAGAATTTGAGGTGAAATTCAAATTACTAATCATCTTTTGTAGTTACGAGAGATTGTGGTATTTCTACTGCTAATGTTTTGCCAGAGTTGCTGTCTAAATTTGTGGCGGTATTTGATTCTGGAAATACAAATCTCAACAGGGGAGGAGCGATGAATGTGGTAATAATAACCATCATAATAATTGCTGCTCCTAATGGTTTTGAGAGGACACCACTAGCTGCACCGACACCAGCAAATACTAAGCCAACTTCACCTCTGGGAATCATCCCCACACCAATGGCCAAGCGGTTAATGCCGGGTTGACCAAATACTGTTAAGCCTGTCACTACTTTACCAATGATGGCGACTGTGATCAGGAAAGTTGCCATGATTAAGGCTTCCTGATTGGTAGGAATGGCTGGGTTTAAGACTCCCAAATCGGTTTTTGCCCCGACTGTGACGAAGAAAACTGGAACTAGCATATCAGCAATGGGGATAACTTGCTTTTGGAGTTCTTTGCGTTTGTCGGTTTCTTCGAGAACTAACCCGGCGGCAAAAGCCCCAAGAATGGCTTCTAAATGGATGACTGAGGCGAGGTAAGCCATGATTATGGCAAAAATGAAGGCAGGGATGACTAATTCACCTCTGGTTTTGAGTTGATCTGCGATCGCTACAAATGATTTATTAAAGACATTACCAAAAACTATCGCCCCAATGAGAAAAGCACTGGCACTAATAATCAGATAAATGACGTTACCCACATCAACTACACCATCTTTGGCTAAACTGGCAACTACCGCGAGAACGATAATTCCCAAAACATCATCAATAACGGCTGCACCGAGAATAATTTGCCCTTCTTTAGAATTCAAGCGTCCTAATTCGGAAAGCACTTTGGAGGTAATTCCAATACTGGTTGCAGTCAAAGCTGCACCGGCGAAAATTGCGGGAATAGCACTAATCCCAAATATGGTCATTAATCCCACTGTACCTGCTGCAAAGGGGACTACTACCCCTGCTGTAGCCACTACGAAGGCTTGAACACCAACGGCCATGAGGTCTTTGAGGTTGGATTCTAAGCCAATTTCAAACAGGAGGATAATTACACCCAATTCTGATAAAACTGAAACCACCTCAGACTGCGCTGCAAATACCTGTGGTGTGGCTTCTGGGGTTAATCCAGCGGTGAGTTGCAAGAAGGTCATGATTAAGGAATTAGAAGCGTCTGTACCACCTTCTGGGAAGACTAACAAATGGAGTACGGAAACACCGATAATTACACCACCGAGAAGTTCACCTAAAACTGCTGGTAAGCCGATTTTGTTACATAATTCTCCACCAACTTTGCTGGCAAAGTAAATTACGACTAAGCTTAAGAGGACAGCGGCTAATACCATGGAACTGTCTGCGGTGGCTGTGGCTGTGGCCAATAAGGGAATGGTTGCACTGATAAGCTGCATTGGTTATCTGAATAACAATTTCTTTATTTTTACTCTTTTTTTGACGGGAATTTATTCAGGTATATATACACCGCTAATAACAGCTATAAGTTGTGATATACAATTAGACCGGCGGTTATAAATCGCGTCTACACGGACAAAAATACGCACTTACATTATGCTGAAAATTTAAGCGATACTATAGATTTGGAGTCTTTGAATCTAATGGATAGTCAGAATCAGGATATCCAGGATTTAAGGATTGACAGGATGTTGATATTGTCAGAATTAGGATGTCTAGACTAATAACGTTCATGAATTGATTTACATTCCCAAAACATTCCCGGACCAACGGTTAAAATTTGCTCATTTGGCATCATTAATTCCCAATAAGCAAGCCCAGAATCATCTTCTAAATCTGGTTCTAAAATTAGTTCGTAATCAAGATCACCCTGAAATGATAAAATAAGTTTCATATCATTACTATTAGCAAGAATGACAAAATTAGTCAGTTTTGTGTTTTCCAAACACTGTAATTGTATTTTAGCAAGTTCAGCAGCATTTTGATTATTTACGAACATAGATGAATGACAATGACTGAAAAGACTATTTCTTAGCATTAAATACCAAGGTGTAGCCCTGGTGTTAAGTCGCCAAGTTCCTTTGCGTAAATGTGATAATTTAGGATGGGAATAGGCAATCATTTCACCAAAATGTAACCGTAATTCATCCCCATAACTAAATGTAATTTGATGGCAAGTTTCGCCAATAATTGGTTGAATAATTTGATTTAGATTTAGTATTGAATTAGCAAGAGATGTTTTAGGAGTCATCATTAAGGAGAATAAAAACCTATATAAGTTGTCGCTCAAGATTCTGCACTGCTCTAAGTGCATCTTGCATTATAGGAGAATTTTTTTCAGGTATGGAACTATAAACAGCTAAAAATTGCTTTGCACGGGTAGCAGCTACATAAAACAGGGAACGTTTTTTTATAGGGTTTTGATCTCCTCCATCTGGATTAATAACATACACAATATTAGCATCATATCCTTTAGTATCCCAAACCAATGCAACATTGATGGTTTGCGGCTCAACTGCCAATTTCATGCGTTTTACTTGACTGCTAATATCCTCTCCACTACGACGGTTTACCCTATTACCAAACTTTGCATACAATACATTAGATATCTCTTGTACCATATTTTTGCTAAAACACTGGATTAATACACCTCCTTTCAGGACATTCTCTAAACCCTGAGCAGAAAAAAGAGGTTATTTGTGTAATTTTGTCTATAGTATAATATCATTTTTTACAAATCTTATATAGTCAATAACTATTGATAAATCCCTATAGATTATTGTTATAATGTAATTACATCATGTACATACACCACAAATGAGTAACTCCTACAATATTCGTAGTACCAAAATTGGTAATAGTTCAGGGTTTCGACTTCCTGCTGATTTCTATCGTGAACATCCCCAATTTGCGAATGCAGATGGTTGGATTGAGGTTTTATCACCCGATACAGCAATTGTGCGAATTGTTCCTCAATTGCAGGATGATGAAGATGCAGAAGACTCTCTATTAATGCAGTTGTTTCTTGATTTTGCTACCACAGAAGCATTGAAAAATAATACATTACAACCTTATACAACAGAAATGTCTAAAAATGCTCATCAACTAATTGAAGGTGTGCAATTAGAAGATGAGTAAATTTGTTAGTAATAATTGGGAAATTTATTTCCATCCTCAATTATTTGGTAATCAATATCAAGCGTTATCAAATCGCGTTACTAATTTGCGAGAACAATTACCAGAAGCAGAGTTTAAAACTCATGCAACAGTGAAACTTTTTGCAGCAATTACTATAGCAATTGAAACCAAAATTACTTCTGATCCTTTTGCTAGTCATTTTGTCTTAACGGGTGCATTAAAACGCTATAGTCGAGTCAAAAAAATGGGTTTACCAGAACGGTATCGGCTATTTTTTCGCGTGTTTGATACTCCAGAATTAAAAGCAATTGTGATTTTATGGTTAGGGTTTCCGCGTAAAGAAGGTGCTAAGGATGACTGTTATGATGTGTTTACTAAAATGGTAACAAGAGGGACGTTTCCAGATAGTTTGGATGAGTTATTAGGAGATTGTGGGGTAAATGTGGATGAACTTGAGTAGTAACAGTAACTTGGGTTGAGAAACTGACAGGATTTAAAGATCCCCGACTTCTTAAAGAAGTCGGGGATCTGGTGATATCATCTAGTTATTCAGCACCCTCAATTGGGGCAAAACCTTGACGTTGGATGTTTTCTGTGATATGGCGTGGTTCTAGGAATTGCAACAGATAATCTGGTCCTCCAGCTTTTGAACCGACTCCAGAAAGTTTAAAACCGCCAAATGGTTGACGGGAAACTAACGCCCCGGTAATATTCCGGTTAATGTATAAGTTCCCTACTTCAAATTCTGCTTGCGCTTGTTCAATGTGGGAAGGTGTGCGAGAATAAAGACCACCAGTTAAAGCGTAATTTGTGCCATTGGCAACATCTATTGCTTCTTGAAAATCTTTAACTCGAATTACCGCTAAGACAGGGCCAAATATTTCCTGTTGGGCTATGACTCCATTTGCGGGTACTTCCGAAAAAATCACCGGACCGATAAAATAACCTTGACTGGGTGCGGGTAATTCTAACGCGACTTTTGCTTCTTGTTTACCTTTTTGAATATACTCCAAAATGCGATCGCGTGAAATAGCATCAATTACCGGACCAACTTGGGTACTGGGTAACTCCGTCTCCCCAATATTCAAGGATTTTGTGGCTTCTACCAACCTTTCCACAAAAGCATCATAAATGGGTTCAAGCACAATCACTCGTGAACAAGCAGAACATTTTTGACCACTATAACCAAAAGCAGATTGGACAACGCCGACAACAGCCTGGTCTAAATCAGCACTTTCATCAACAATGATGCCATTCTTGCCTCCCATTTCTGCAATTACCTTTTTAAGATGCTTTTGACCAGGTTTGAGAATTGCGGCTTCTGCGTAAATTCTACAACCTACTTCCTGAGAACCAGTAAAAGCAATGACATGAGTATCAGGATGATTAACTAAATAAGCGCCGACTTGAGAACCCTTACCAGGAACGTATTGAAAAACACCCTTTGGTATTCCGGCTTCAATTAATATTTCTGTAAACTTCGCAGTAATAACAGAAGAAGTTTCCGCCGGTTTGAGTAAAGTACAATTTCCCGAAACCAAAGCAGCGACAGTCATACCGCAAGCAATAGCCAAAGGAAAATTCCAGGGAGAAATCACAATAGCGATTCCTTTGGGCTGGTAAATATAACGATTGGTTTCCCCAACCACATCATAAATTACACCCTTATCCAACCGTTCCATTTCCTCAGCATAATAAAGACAAAAATCAATAGCTTCCGAAACTTCCCCGTCAGCTTCCTTAACAGGTTTCCCCACCTCCAAAACTATCCAAGCGGAAAGTTCAGCGCGTCGTTCTTCCATTAACTTCCCAGCTTGACGCAAAATATCAGCGCGTTGCTTAACTGGAGTTTTCTTCCAAGCGGGAAAAGCCGCTTTTGCAAATTGCATAGCTTCCTCAGCCTGTTCAACACTTAGCAAGCCCACCTTACCAACAACTTGACTAAAATTAGAAGGATTAAGAGAATCAACAAAAGTAGTTGTATTCACATATTCCCCATTCAGCAAAGGTAAATAAGTCTTCCCCAACTGCTGACGCACATTTTCAAAAGCCAAACTTGATTTTTTCCTTTTTTCTCCTTGAGCAAAATCCGTATCCGCAACACCAACAAAACCTTCCTTCTCTTCTTTGCTCCTTTGCGCCTTTGCGCGAAACATATCTATAATTGGAGGTGCTAACAACTCCTCAACGGGACGATTTTCTAAATTTTGGCGTAAAAACGAACTATTCGCCGTATTTTCCAACAACCGCCGAATTAAATAAGCCATTCCCGGTAACAAATCACCGTAGGGACAATAAACCCGTACGCGATAACCCTTATCTACCAAAGCTTTAGCTATTTTATCACCCATGCCGTACAGAACTTGCATTTCAAAGCGACGACGGGGAACATTGAGACTTTCCGCTATGGCTATGGCGCGAGATTGCGATCGCACATTATGACTTCCTATGGCAGAATAGACATACTCATGATTTTCGAGTAATAGTTGCGTAATCGTCTCAAAATTGGCATCGGTGGCGACTTTATCATTGTAAACTGGTTGTGGCCAATGCTTTTGAGCAGCTTTAATAGTTTCCTGATCCCAATACGCACCTTTAACCAAGCGAATACTGAGAGGATAACCGCGTTGTTTTAACCAAGCAATGATATCTCTAGCGTCTTGTTCACTATCACGCAGATATGCTTGGATTGTCATGCCAATATCTGTGCGTTGACGAAATTCCTCTTCCAGTAACAGTTTTTTGAGAATGGTAAAAGTAATATCCTTGTAGGCATATTGTTCCATATCAAAATGGACTGCTGCGCCCAGTTCTTGAGCGCGACGGAGTAAAGTCCGAATATGATTGCTTACTCTTGCTTCACTACCTTGAGCATCTAAAGGGTCAAATTGGGAATAAAACGCCGTTAATTTGACAGAAACCTGAACTTTCGGGATATTTTCGCCGTCAGCTTCATCAATAGCGGGAATTTTCGCCCAATTTTTTGATGCTTCGACCAATTGCTGCATCAATTCCAGGTATCTTTCTAAATAAGATTGCGCTTCTACTTCCGTAATTACCGCTTCACCGAGTAAATCAATGGTGAAAGCCATTTTCTCTTTTCGCAGTCTCTCAACGGTTTTGATGACTTGCTTAATATTTTCGCCGGAAATATACTTGTGTGCTAAAGTTTCTACAGCAGTTCCCACGGTTGTCGCTGCTACCTGTGCGGGCATAGAATCGGGGTTAGCAAAATTTAAGATTGCTTTTAAAGCTGTGGGTAGTTCTACCGATTCATCTCCCAAATATTCTTGCATATGGGAGGCGATTTCTGATTTACTATGTATTGCGGGTAAGGTGTCTATGAACCGAAATAATTGTACTCTTAAACCCGGATTACTCATAGCCCAATCGAGTAACTTATCATCCCAGCGCATTTGGTCGCGTAAAGCTGATAAAAATGAGCGATTTTCCTGACTAGCAGCTAAAACTTGTTTAGCAATTTCTTGGGTTTTCGCTTCGTATCCGCTGTTTTCTACTGATAATACCATAAGTTTGTTAGTTTCCAAACAATATTTTTTTGAAGTAATGTTGAATGATTGTCCAAAAATGGATTACGGTGTTATTTCTAACTTAGTTAACGCCATTTTGTAAACTTTCCTAGTAGTTTTGAATGTGGTTGTATTGAATATCTGGAAAAACTGGGCTTTAGTATCTTTGGTTATAAGTATAGTCCGATTCAACGGTTGCACAATTGCAAGTATGACGTAAAGAAGCAAGCGATACTTGCGGTGGGTATAGCCATCGCAATGGGGAAATTCTAGCAGATAAAGCCAAAAAAAACCCGTAGTATCGGTGAAATTTAGTTATTAAGGGTGAGAGGACAAATGGTAAATTTCTTATACAAGGAATTTCGGACAGGTCTAATACTGCATTCATCAACTTTTACGCATTCAGGGCAAATCTATTATGACAACTTTCAATACGACAATGCAACAAGATTTAATTGATGCAGGGATTGGAAATGATACTGTTAGTAGCGTCTTTGCTGAACTCCAACAAAATGACACTATTAATGGTGGTGATGGTATAGATACCCTAATCATCACCGGGGGAAGTGCTGAGGATACCATCTCCATAGATGCCAGTGATATAACTAATCAATTAGACATTAATGGAACAAAAGTAACAGGATTTGAACATTTTGATTTAAGCAACTTTACAGAGGCTGTAACCTTTAAAGGCAGCACTGGTAATGATTGGATTAAAAGTGGTAATGAAGATGATCTTTTAAGTGGTGATAATGGAGATGATTACCTAAATGGCGGTGTAGGAATAGACATTTTAATTGGCGGTAGAGGCAATGACACTTATGTCGTAGATAACCTGGGTGACATCGTTTATGAATCTTTAAATAGCGGTATAGATACGATTCAATCTTCCGTAACTTGGACATTAAAGGCAAACCTGGAAAACTTAATTCTCGTTGGCACAGATATCATTAATGGTACAGGGAACAAACTTAATAATACCCTCACTGGTAATGTAGCAGATAACCAACTCTCTGGTAATGCTGGTAACGATACTTTGATTGGTAGTACAGGTAATGACACCCTGAATGGTGGTGAAGGTAATGACACAGCAGACTATAGCCAACTTGGTCAAAGCATAACTTTATCACCAACAGGAATTATCACTAAAGGTGGTGGACTGGGAAATGATCAACTGATTGAAGTAGAGACAATTATTGCTGATGCCAGTGCGGTTAATAATACCATTGATGGGTCAACTGCGGGAAATACAGCTTTTATCAACGTCAATTTACAAACACAACAATTGACTATCAATGGTGTAGAAACATTCACTGTCACCAATTTTGATCATGTTCAAGGAACAAGTCAAGACGACTCCATTACTGGTGATACTCAAAATAACCAACTCTCTGGTAATGCTGGTAACGACACCATTTTTGGTGGAGCGGGTAATGATACTATTTCCGGTGACGATGGTAATGACACAGCAGACTATAGCCAAATTGGACAAAGCATAACTTTATCACCAACAGGAATCATCACTAAAGGTGGTGGACTAGGAAATGATCAACTGATTCAAGTAGAGACAATTATTGCTGATGCTAGTGCGGTCAATAATACCATTGATGGGTCTACTGCTGGGAATGCAGCCGCTATCAATGTTAATTTACAAACACAACAATTGACTATCAATGGTGTAGAAACACTCACTGTCACCAATTTTGATAATGTTCAAGGAACAAGTCAAAATGACTCCATTACTGGTGATACTCAAGACAACCAACTCTCTGGTAATGCTGGTAACGATACTTTGATTGGTAGTACAGGTAATGACACCCTGAATGGTGGTGAAGGTAATGACACAGCAGACTATAGCCAACTTGGTCAAAGCATAACTTTATCACCAACAGGAATTATCACTAAAGGTGGTGGACTGGGAAATGATCTAGGACTTACGCACTGTACAAATTAACTATCATGTGTATGAACGATATTTGGTCGTTTCAGGCTTTGCGGATGAAGTCTAGATAAATAGCGATCGCTAAAAAATCATCGAAAAATCGGGTTTAAATCCCTGAAAGTCATACCCCCTATTTGGTATTTCCTGTCAATGCGTAAGTCCTATA
>Ga0208857_1000078_pt1 | contig 25801 bp, 23 predicted proteins | sample LakMenEpi05Nov12_FD_150674 | JGI IMG/M metagenome (GOLD analysis project Ga0208857, IMG submission 150674) | Freshwater microbial communities from Lake Mendota, WI - 05NOV2012 deep hole epilimnion (SPAdes) | ecosystem: Environmental > Aquatic > Freshwater > Lake > Epilimnion/Euphotic zone ... | reverse complement strand
CGTAATGAATGGGGTTAAAGCCAGGGGAGAAAAAGGACAATACAGTACAGAACGTATTAAATTTAACGAACATACTTCTTCTTAACTTTTCGTTACATAGTTATAAACTTTTCCGCCGACCTACTTAGGATCTCAATTGATAATGAAACTCTGTCTACAAAACAGGTTTACTCTTTCTTCTTTCTTCTTCTTTTTGATTCCTGACTCGGTGACTCCTAATGACTAGGTGCGTTACATTATTAATAACGCACCAACTTTTTATTCTACAAAATCAGGACGCGCTTGTTGATTGAATTTAAATTTTTCTGCTAATAATTCCCACTTTTCCTGCTCAATTATATGAATAAATTCAGACAAATTTTCGCGGTATTGATGAAGAGAATGTAATAATGCTTGGCGATTATATTGCGCCATCATTACCCCTAATTCGGGATTTCCACCCCCAACCCTACTTGTATCTCGAAACCCTGAACTAGCAAAATTTTGGGCTAAGGCCGCGATTTCTGAATCTGTTTCACTTAAACAAGCTGCTATCAAGGAGGCACTCACCATTACAGGTAAATGAGAAATCCAACTCACAGCGCGGTCATGTTGTTCTGGTTGACAATGGTAGATAATAGAACCGAGCGATCGCACAATTTCCTCTACAATTGTCACAGCATCACTAGGTGTTGTTGCCACAGGCGTTAATACATAAGGCCGATTAACAAATAAATTTCGCTGTGCTGCTTCTATACCCGCGTCTGTTTTTCCCGCCATCGGATGACCACCGACAAAATTTTCCCACACAGGAGAAATTGCCTCAACTATAGGCATTTTAACCGAACCAACATCAGTAATAATAGTAGCCTTTGGTAAATGAGTGATCAACTCTTTCACTTGGGGGACTATCAATCCTATAGGGGTACAAATAAATACAACTTCGGCTGATGCCAACAAGCTCAAGTCCAACGACGCTTGATCAACGCTACCAAGGTTAATTGCCTTTTCACAAGTTGATTGACGACGACTGACACCTAAAACATGGTGTCCTTGCGAACGTAAATCGAAACCTAAGCAACCGCCTATAAGTCCCAGTCCTAAAATACCAATTTTCATCGTCATCTGGAAAATTTAATTTGTACTTATTCTCTCAATACTTTACCAACTTCAATTCTCAAAGTTGGCAATAGCAGGGTAGATTAATGAATTTAGAAGCAGAATTAATCGCAACCTAGGCAGAACCGGTTGTCAACTTTAGTGGTCTTAACCTAACAGAATCAAATTTTAGTAATGTCCATAAATCGAAAAAATCTAAGCATCTTGGGAATAGTAAGTTTGCACGAGTCGTAAATTTAACTAGCAAATTGTCCCGATGTGACACATTTGAGACTGAAATAGCAAATAACTATAGCATTTTTCCATTTACAGCAGTCAGCTTTGACTTCTTTTTCGCTGCTATAGCAATTATTAGGCTAGAAACTGATGAAAAAAGTTAATATCTACCGCTTTTGTGATTATGCTTTGATGGCTTTAATATCCTGTACCGTGGCTGTAAGTAAAGTTTCCCCAGCTTTGACTCAGACAGTTTCTCTAATTAACCCCACACCCGCACCTACTGCTAACTTAATTTGGCCGACCCAAGGAATTCTTTCCCAAGGTTTCCGTAAATATCAGCATGAGGGAATTGATATTGCGGGTGCAAAAGGGACTCCAATTTTAGCTGCTGCTGCTGGTACAGTCGTGAAAGCTGGTTGGGATGATTGGGGATTAGGCAATTTTATCGAAATTAAACATTTTAATGGCAATGTAACAGTTTACGGACATAATAGCCGTTTATTAGTAAGTAAAGGTCAACAGGTCAAACAAGGTCAAATTATTGCCGAAATGGGTTCAACAGGCAATAGCACCGCCCCTCATTTGCATTTTGAATTTTATGCAGATGGTCGTTTAGCTAGTAATCCTCTCAGTTTATTACCGTCCGCCACCATCGCAAAAACACCAGTAAATAAACCAATTACCCCAATTGTACAACCAGTTTTATCTGTAAGTAATAATACTGATTGTGATGGAACTACAGTTATGACAGGGGAGACCACAACTGTCAGTATAAAAGTTTGCGAAGAAAATGGTCAGTTATTTTATGTGGGGAAATTGAAACAAGAACCAAGTCAAGTTTTAAAAATTCGGGCTTGGAAGCTTGACAATCACAAATATCAGGCAGATAATGGGACTTTTTCCTACTTAATTAGTCCAGAAAAAATAGAAATTTGGCGCAATGGGAGTCCAATTCGTGCGGATAGTTTTCTCACTTCTCATGGTTTGGGGAAATAAAAATACTAACCTCTTTATGTAATTGATGATTTCATTACAAATACCTGATGTGACAGTTCAAATGGCGGAATATATTAGCCAACATATTGTCATAAAGAAGTATAAAATCAATGAAGATTAAAACTAGACAGAAGTATCACAAAATTTCACATAAAGGAGCAGATGATTATGGAATATTTGGCTTATTCCTATATGTATATAGAGGATGAAAGAACAAATGAAAATTTTGCATTAAGTCTTCCGAAATCGTCATTTAATTGGCGGAAAATTTTTAAATCTTCTGCATGGTTAACTTTGGCTGGTGTAACTATATTACTAGCTACAGTGACTCAAATGCAGTTTGCTTCGGCTGAATATGCCAGCACGAATGGAAGTTGTCTTTATATTCGCACCGGACCTAGCACTGCAAATTCATCTGTAGCCTGTGTCCGCAATGGTACATACGTTGGTGAAACTGGTAGTGTTAGAAATGGATTTGCGAGAATTTCTTCGGGACGTTACCGAGGATACTATGCTGCTGAAAGATGGATTGGTAATACTCCTGGACGTTCTCACCGCAGATATCGTTCTGGCTACGGTGTTGGCGGTAGGGTAACGGTAGAATATGGCGCAAGAGGCGAACGAGTCAGAGAAATCCAAAGAGCTTTAGGGATTAGAGTTGATGGCGTTTACGGTTCACGAACCATTAATGCAGTTCGTCACTTCCAAAGACGTAACGGACTGCGTGTAGATGGTGTTGTTGGTTATCAAACTCGGAGAGCTTTAGGGATTTAGCTTAAGTAATTTTTGACAATTTGCAGGATGCGTTCTGCTGCATGGCCATCGCCAAAGGGATTAATGGCGGTGGCCATTTTGCTGTAAGCGTCGGGATTGCTAAGTAGTTCACTAGCGGCTGTGACGATATTTGCGGTTTGTGTCCCTAGGAGTTTGGCTGTCCCAGCGGTGACTGCTTCTGGTCTTTCGGTGGTATCTCTGAGAACTAACACTGGTTTACCCAGACTGGGGGCTTCTTCTTGCAAGCCACCGGAATCGGTTAAGATTAAATGCGATCGCTCAATAGCTCCCACTAATTCGGCATAATCCAAGGGTTCTGTTAAGAAAATGCGGGAATGATTCCCTAACAACTGTTGCAATGGTTCTCTAACTGTGGGATTTTTATGTAATGGCAGTAATAAGGCTGTATCAGGAAATTGCTCTAAAATTTGTAAGAAACTTTCAGCGATGTCTTGCAGCGGTGATCCCCAATTTTCCCGTCTATGAACTGTTGCCAATATTGTCCTATATTTGCTCCAATCTAAACCTGGTATATTGCAAACTGGTTTTTTGGCAGCCACATTTAATAAGGCATCAATTACAGTATTTCCTGTTAAGTGAATTTCTCCTAACACCCCAGAATTTTGTAAGTTTTCTACAGCCAAAGTAGTCGGCGCAAAATGTAATTGTGTCAGTTGAGAAATTAATCTTCTATTAGCTTCTTCGGGAAAAGGATTAAATAAATCATCAGTCCTTAAACCTGCTTCCACATGACCTACAGGGATTTTTTGATAAAAAGCTGCCAAGGTGGCTGCAAAAGCTGTTGTTGTATCTCCTTGCACAATTACAAAATCTAATTTTTGAGCTTGAAATAATGCTTCTAAACCTTGTAAACTTCTACAGGTAATATCATTAAGAGATTGTTGTCGCTGCATAATCTCTAAATTCCAATCGGCTTTGAGTTTGAACAATTGCATCACTTGTTCAACCATTTCTCGATGTTGTCCTGTGAGAATTACCTGCAATTCAAAATCTGGAGAATTTTGAAAAACTTGAATTACTGGTGCTAGTTTAATAGCTTCGGGACGAGTTCCTAAAATAATGCCAATGCGGTGTTGATTAGTCATTAGTCAAATAATTACAATTTACTTTTAATTTTCCTAGACGGTAATTAATTTTTTACCTAATTATACCAAATTGTTTATACTATTTGCGGACAAAATTATAGCCTGTAAGTGCTTGAGTATCTGGTTGTACTTGAACTAACACAGCCTTACTGATGCGATCGCGATCGCCCCATGGTAGAAACTTAATTGTTCCGGTACAGAAGTGTTGAATGTTAGGAAAAGATTAAAAAAAAGTAACATAATTTGATACAATCTAAAAAAATCTAGATAAAGAATTATCAAATTATGCGCTTAAAGAATTTCCCAGAAGTGGTCAAAACAATATTGAAACCATTGCCCAAAAAAGATTATCCAGTTCTGGACACATTTTCATTTGTATCAGTGTGGTTACAGTATGTCATGGATAAAAGTATAGTGAGTATGAGAGATTTATTTCAAAGACTAAATAATCAAGGGATAGATTTAAAAATATCAAATTTTTCCAAGGCAAGTAAAAAGAGAGATACTCAAGTATTTTTGGAGATAATAACTGAATTAAACAATCAACTGAGAAAGAAAAAAGGAAAGGAAGAAACCCAAGCATTATTTCCTATAGATTCAACAATTATTACATTAACAAGTAAATTATTATAGAGTCAAGGATATCATCAAGTAAAACTATTTTGTGGGTTAGATAGTTTGACATCAGAAGTTGGTGGAATGGTGATTCATTTTGGGCAAGGACATGACCATAAATATGGACAAGAAACAGTAGAAGCAATTCCGTCATGCATGAGTAGGGATAATGGATAGAGGATTTGCATCCTCCGAAAGAATATCTGAATTAAAACAACAAAAAAATAAAGCTTTTGTCTTAAGAATTAAAAATAATGTCACTTTAGAAATGCTAGAAAATGGTAATTGTAAAGTTGGCAAAGATGAAAGAGAAGTGGAAATTAGAGTAGTAGCATTTTGTGATATAGAAACTAAGAGTGAATTTCGTTTAGCAACAAACTTATTAAATGAAGGAGAAGAGCAAGTTAGTAATCAAGAGATTATGGAAATTTACATACAAAGATGGCAAATTGAATTGTTATGGAAATTCTTAAAAATGCACCTCAAGTTAGACAGACTTATGACAAAGAATGAGAATGGAATTAGAATTCAGATAATGTGCTGTTTAATCGCTTATTTGATATTGCAACTAATAGAAATACCGCAAGAATTTGGCAAAACTTTATTAGATAAACTCCGTTATCTTCAGTCCTATATGTGTCAGGAAATAAGTTATGTTCATTGGTTTAGAAAACTTATTTGGATAAGATGAAAAATAGCACTTATAGGCTAAGTTTATTTCAATATGTAAAGTTTTATTACGCTATTCAACATTTCTGAAGACGTTGATATAATTCTGCTTGTTGAAGATTCATAGATTTGGGGAATTGATTTTTCGTTCTATGAGTTCTTCTGTGAATGCAGAGTAATCTTATCTATATCTTTACAAAACTTTACAATTACAAATCAATTCCTCAAGCTAAAAGGTGGGAAAACCCCACCCCTACATCATTAGACCTCTTGAAAAAATATTTTATGCTAAAGTAAAGTGTTAAGCTTTACTTTGTTTTCCTATTGATAAAATTGTCAGAATCTCTCAGGTTTTTTGAGTAGTTGAGTGGGGGTGAACTGCTTGCAGCACTGATTCGCTATTAATGTTATAAAAAATCTTAAACTTTTTCCTAATTTACAGCAGATTTCGCTCTCCTTGAATTATGAAACTCTTGTAGTGCGGGCATCTTGCCCGCTGGATATGTACCTCATAACACCGGAAAGTGCTGTAAAAATAGATCCAGCAATCAAATTAGCAATTAACCCCATATAAACCTCCATCATGACAACTAAAACCACTTTCACATCTTGGATAACTTGCCCTAAACCCAACCCCCAAGCTAAATTACGCCTATTTTGCTTTGCTTATGCTGGTGGTAGTGCCTCAGTTTTTCGGACTTGGGCTGATGATTTACCCGCAACTATTGAATTATGTCCTATCGAAATTCCCGGTAGAGGCAGACAAATCAAATCACCTCCATACACAAAAATCCTCCCTTTAGTCCGAGAAATAGCCACTAATATCATCCCCTGTCTAGATAAACCTTTTGCTTTTTTCGGTTACAGTATGGGTGCATTAATCAGTTTTGAGTTAATTAGGCTACTGCGTTCTGAATATAATCTTTATCCTTTGCATCTTTTTATTGCTGCCCGTTGCGCTCCACAATTCCCTAGGGAAAACCCACCCATTTCTAAATTACCAGATGCCGATTTTTTAGCCGAAATATCCCAGTTTAATGGGACTGCCAAAATGGTGCTAGAAAATGCCGAATTGATGCAGATTTTTTTGCCGATTATTCGGGCTGATTTTACAGTTTTGGAATCCTATGTTTATACTTCTCAACCACCTCTAAATTGTCCTATTAGTGCTTTTGGTGGGTCAGAAGATCCAACAGTTAGCTATACTGCTCTTTCTGCCTGGGAAAAACAAACTGTTGCCCCTTTTTCATTGAAAATGATCGGTGGTGATCACTTTTTTATCAATACGGCTAAAAGCACTTTAGTTAATAGTGTAATTCAATCTTTACAGTGTTGTATTTAAGATATTTTTGGCTAAAAAATAGTAGCAATATCCACTCTCGTATTCTAACATACGAACCTGAAGTTATTAGCTCAATAGTACGGTTATTACGAAGATTATATCTATAAAACCGAACTGTAATTAATTGATTTTCTAGTGCTATCATCTAATTGGGAGGCTAAAGATTAGGCTTCAAGAAGTTAAAAGTTAGAGATTTTGCCAGTAGTATTATTGTTTACCAAGTCACAAGCTGAAGATTTAGTCTCACCAAATCAGAAAGTCCAATAGTGAATTTTTGAGGAGATAGTTATGACACTTGTACGTTGGAATCCGTTACGGGAAATAGAACGCTGGGAACCATTCCCTGAAATGGGTATTATCCGGCAGCAAATGGATCGCCTGTTTGAACAATTATTACCACCTGATGCAGTTGAAAGGGTGGGGTTAACTTTCATTCCTCCGGCTGAGATTGCAGAAACTGATAGTGATTTGAAGTTGAAAGTAGAAATACCAGGTTTGGACGCAAAGGATCTTGATGTCGAAGTCACTCCTGAATCGGTTTCTATTAGCGGTGAGCGGAAGTCGGAAACAACAACGGAAGCAGAAGGTTTGACTCGCTCGGAATTCCGTTATGGCAAGTTCCAACGGGTAATTGCCTTGCCTGCTGTTGTGGATAATGAGAAGGTAGCGGCAGAATATAAGGATGGAATTCTCTATCTAACTATTCCTAAAGCCGAATCGGAAAAACACAAAGCTGTGAAGGTTCGTCTTTAGTTAGTTGTCTTTGATTAGGCTAGATCAGGAAGGGTGAGGGATTTTATAATTACTTCATCCTTCATTTTTTTGTTACTAGTAGTTCGTCAAATTTATTTTGACGGGTAATGATAGGAAAAAACTTCTGTTTTTCCCTCCCCTACTCCCCCTGCTTGCCTTTACCCGTCATTTTTGGATTGACAGACTACTAGTAGGCGAGATCATAATTTATTATCAATGGTTCATGTTTAAAAATATGCCTAAAAATATGTTTTCAATTATATATTTAATTCTCAAGATAGATGCTAAAAAAGCATTTTTATATTCATAAGTCTTGAGGGCAACAAGTTTAACCTATATTCCTTTTCATCCTTTTATGTAAGGGATGAGCAATATATCCCAGTCCCTGTTAATATATCGGAAATAGCAGGTTGTATCTCTGAGTTGGATAGGATTTTTTAATTTTTTAGAAAACTTCTATGAAAACACACACTGATACAGTTTCATTTGCTTGAATAGCTATATAAAGAGGATTAAGACTGGCAATTATTAATTATGGCAACCAAAGTAATTGATGTTAGAGAATATACTGTCCGAGCGCACAAAAGGCAGATTCATACGCGAGTTTTCAACTTTGTCTGTAAAGAATGTAATCAGGCTACAAAACGAGAGACTTTCGGAACTCGCCCTTTATATTGTGAATGTTGTCGTCCTCCCCAACCTCCTAAAAAATCACTCCAGGTATCGACACCGAGCAAACCTAGAGCCATGACTTACACCAGCAATATAGATTTAGGTTGAGTGAATTACTATGAATTCTCCAGAACAATTACAAGCACCACCCGATGTATTTATTACGCCATTGTTGGAATTACGAGATTACTATGGGAGTCTCGCAAAAAAGTACCAACGTCTATTTATAGAGGCGCGATCGCAATTAGATAATGTAGAATCTTTGTTGTCTACTTGGTCTTATCCTCATGACAACGAACAGGTTGAGGTTGCTGAAGGAGATTCACTGTTGTTGTTGTCTTCCAATCAGAGTTCTCGTGTAGAATATTTGGATTCTCTAGAGTCAGAAATTCCTAAATCAGACTCTTTCAAGGTTGATCATTCCCTTTCTGAAGTTAGCAACTCAGGCAATTTTTCCTGTCAACGTCGTCACTATGTTGGTAAAGGGGAAGACGTTCCCATGGTGGCTCAGTATGAAAATATGACTCGCATGGAAGCACTTAAAAAGCTATTGCGAGAATATGTGGGAACTGTCTGTCACATAGATTTTATTGTGCGATCGCTCTACGGTAATTTAGAGTCTACTATCTTTAAAGTCGTTAAAGGTAGAGTCCAATCATCTCTAACTCAAGGGAGAGAAAGTGGTTATTGGTCAGCAATTCCCAATGAACCTGGTTGCTATACCCTAGATTTAAATTCACTAGGACTCATTCAAGGTAAGGGAATATCTAGAAGTATTAAATCCACCAAAACCAACAAACATTTCACCAGACCCCAGATGAAAGTAGTCCCGATGTTGGCACAATTTGATGGTCAATTTTTAATTGATGCTCTGACCTTATTTCTAGAACAAAATGCCGGACGAATTTTCAATGTGAATGAGATAGTCAATGGTATTTATGGATATTTAGATGCTGAAGAAGTCAGAGAGGTTAAAAATAAGGTTCTCAATGAACTATCTAGGGGTCATCGCACAGGCCGCTTTGTGAGAGTTCCTAACCAAATCGGTTTGTATACTTGGGATATGAATATGATCGTCCAGAAATGATCCAAAAAAGGGGCGTTAACAAATTGTAACGCCCTCTCTAAAGTTTGCCTATATACAAAAATGGGATGAGATTTTAAGCCCACCCCTAATTTATTAATCTTATTTGAATAGTCAAGAATTATTGAGGTTTATCTTGTTGACGACGAGAACGCATATTTTCTCGCATTTGCTTCATTTGTGCTTGCTGTTCCGAAGTTAACACAGCTTGCCTTTGTTGTTTTGATGACTCTCTAATTTGTTTAATTTGATTTTTCTGTGTTTCAGTTAAGTTCAAAGAAGCAAAAATATTACCTTTTTTACCACGTCCTTCTTGACGTTCTCCTTGTCTTTGTTGACGTTGCGCTTGATGTTGAGCCTTACGTTCAGCCATTGCAGCTTGTAATTTGGTCTTTTGTTCGGGAGTCAAAACAGCTTCAATTTGAGCGCGGGTACTGCGGCCGATTTCCTTCATTTTAGCTTTTTGTTCAGGTGTCAAATTCAACTTCTGAAATTGACCCTTTTTTTGCCATTCTTTACCAGGTTGAGGTGAGGATGGATTTTGTTCCGCTTGAACTGCAAATGGAGTTGCGATTAAAGTTAAAGCCAGAGTACCAGCAATCAGTGATAATGTCTTCAGTTTCATAAATACCTTTTGGTTATGTTTGGTTATGTTGGCTTTCTATAGTTCCTATCATATAGATTAACGCCCAGTAATGATATGAGGCAAAAGTCACGTCTACACCCATGACTTTAGTCATGAAATTAGCATTTCAACATCTTCCTCTCATCCTATTGAACTTGAATCATGATACAAATATATTAAATCTAGGTTAGGCTGCCATTTTTTCAATTATCAATTTTTTATGAATCGTCCTATTCAATTTAATAATCATCCTTTTCGATTTCTACTTTATTTAGAATGGCTACTATTAGGATTTTCAGCGTTAATGGCATTAATGCCATCTCCTTCACCGCGCTTTTCTGTCATGTATCCAGAACTGACAATTTGCAGTTTGACATTTTTCGGTTTAATGGGTTTAAGATTGCCTACTTACAATAAAATCAATAAAGTTATTTATACGACTATTGAAGTTATATTAATTTTAATTACTGGCTTTTTTGGTGGTAGAAGTGCGAGGCTTTTTCCCTTTCTCTATCTAATTTTAGTAACTCGCAGTTGTTTAATTTTTCCACTACCAGGAAGATTAGCAGTTACTTTTTCCTCATTTATTTTATTTTTACTTACCCTCAGACAAAGGATGCCTCCTGGACGATTTTCACCAATAGCCCAAGAAAGATTTTGGTTTTTTAGTTTTAGTTTAGCAGTTTTATTTGGTTTAAGTTTAGTATTTGTTTTAGTATTAATGAATACTGTTTTATCTGAACGGCAAAGTCGAGATAAACTCCAAGCTGCAAACGAAAAACTCCGTCAATATGCTTTGAAAATTGAAAGTCAGGCAACTTTGGAAGAACGCAACCGCATTGCTAGAGAAATTCATGATTCTTTAGGACATTCTCTGACGGCTTTAAATCTTCAATTAGAAACTGCTTTAAAGTTATCAAAACATGATATACCTAGAGCAATGACGTTTTTAGCCACTGCCAAAGAACTCGGTTCAAAAGCCTTACAAGATGTCCGTCAATCGGTTTCTACCATGAGATCCCATCCTTTACAAGAACAATCGTTAGAACAGGCAATTCAGAATCTTGCGGCAGATTTTCAGCGTTCTACTGGCATTTTACCCAGTTGTCAAATATCCATTATTTCTCCATTGTCTATGGAAGTCAGCACTCCTATTTATCGAGTTATTCAAGAATCATTAACTAATATTTCTAAATATGCCCAAGCCACAGAAGTTCAACTAGAATTAACAACAACATTAGAAACTGTGAAGTTAACAATTCAGGATAATGGCAGAGGTTTTGATTTAGAGCAAAATACTACTGGATTTGGTTTACAAAGTATGCGCGATCGCACGTTGGCATTAGGAGGTGAATTTCATATTCATAGCAGTCATAATCATGGTTGTAAAATTATAGTTGATATCCCTTGTTTATAGCAGGGGAGAATATTTTTTCCAATCACCAATCACCAATTACCAATCACCAATCACCAATCACCAATTACCAATTACCAATTACCAATTACCAATTACCAATTACCAATTACCAACAAAAATGATTAAAGTCTTACTTGTAGATGATCAAAGTTTAATTCGTCAAGGTTTAAGAGCCTTATTAGAATTAGAAGCAGATATAGAAATTGTCGGGGAAGCTGAAAATGGTCAAATCGCAATTAATCTAGTTGAAAAATTAAAACCTGACGTAATTTTAATGGATATCAGAATGCCTATCATAGATGGAGTTGCTGCTACCAAAGAAATTAATCACCATTTTCCTCACAGCAAAATTCTTATTTTAACAACTTTTGATGATGATGAATATGTGAAAGCAGGATTACAAAATGGCGCAATGGGTTATTTACTTAAAGATACACCCTCAGAAGAGTTAGCAGTCGCCATTCGTGCAGTTGACAAAGGATATTCCCAATTGGGACCAGGAATAGTCAAAAAACTAGTCACTCAATTTCCGGCTAATTCACAACCAGTATTAGCTGTACCAGCGAACTTAGCGGAACTCACCCCTAGAGAAAAAGAAGTTTTGCGGTTAATTGCTATTGGTGATAATAATCGAGAAATTGCCCAAAAATTGTATATTTCTGAGGGTACAGTTAAAAATCATGTTACCAATATCTTAAATAGACTAAGTTTACGCGATCGCACACAAGCTGCTATCCTGGCAAATAGTTTTTTTACTTACTTACAACAAAATATTGAAAATAAATAGCACATAATTTGCGGTACTCAAAGAAACAGGATGGTCAGCAGCCTTATAAGGGAAATGCCGAAAACCCTTGAAGATGTAGCTGACTTAGTCAGCTACATCTGTGCTTTAGACAAGGGATGAAGGCTAGAGGCTTTCCTTTATCCTGCATTGACATTAATTTAAAAATTTGAAATAAGTTCAAATTTTCATCCATATTCGTGAGACAATTAAATTGTCAGCAAAGACATTAAAAACCTACCGGGGGACTCTCGGAAAGTTACGCTTGTCAGAGATGATTCTGCCAGTAATGGCAAACAGGATCAGGGCAAGAACCCAAATATTTAAGGAACCCTGCCTGAATCTGGGATAACTGAGAGATATAGACTGAAACTCTCTATAGAATCCCCGCGTCTTTAGACCGGGGAGTGTCAATCAGACGTTTAATTGCTACTGGTGCATCTGATATGTAGTGTCATAGGGAATAGGGAATAGGGAATAGGTGTAGGGGTTTAGCTCATGCTTTATCCCTATTTTTGGATGTGAATCCTGCTATATAATAGATATCACTTCTCACTGTTTACCTCTCATGCAAATTCCCCGCTTACATCCAGACACTATCGAAGAAGTAAAACTCAGGGCTGATATTGTTGATGTGGTTTCGGAGTATGTAGTTTTGCGAAAACGAGGTAAAGATTTTTTGGGGTTATGTCCTTTTCATGATGAGAAAAGCCCCAGTTTTAGCGTTAGTCCTAATAAGCAAATGTATTATTGCTTTGGCTGTCAAGCAGCGGGTAATGCGATTAAGTTTGTCATGGACTTGGGAAAACGTCAATTTGCAGACGTGGTACTAGATTTAGCAAAACGTTATCAAGTCCCGGTTAAAACTTTAGAACCTGAACAAAGACAAGAATTACAACGGCAAATATCTTTACGTGATCAATTATATACGGTTCTTGCTACTGCTGCTCAATTTTATCAACACACTTTAAGACAGTCTCAAGGACAAAAAGCATTAGAGTATTTAGAACAAACTCGTCAATTTAAACAAGGAACAATTCAACAATTTGGTTTAGGTTATGCTCCTGCTGGTTGGGAAACTCTTTACCGTTATTTGGTAGAAAGTAAACATTATCCCGTGCAATTAGTAGAACAAGCGGGATTAATTAAACCCCGGAAAGAAGGGGGTGGATATTATGATGTATTTCGTGATCGCTTAATGATTCCTATTCGGGATATTCAAGGTAGAGTCATTGCTTTTGGTGGCAGAACTTTAACGGAGGAACAACCGAAATATCTCAATTCTCCAGAAACAGAATTATTTAGTAAAGGGAAAATGTTATTTGCTTTAGATGAAGCTAAAGACGGTATTTCTAAAGTTGATCAAGCGGTGGTAGTTGAGGGATATTTTGATGCGATCGCTCTCCATGCAGCCGGAATTAATAACGCCGTTGCTTCCCTAGGAACTGCATTAAGTATAGAACAAGTGCGGCTATTATTACGTTACACAGAATCCAAACAATTAATCCTCAATTTTGATGCTGATAAAGCCGGCACAAACGCCACAGAAAGAGCAATTGGTGAAATTGCTAATTTGGCTTATGCAGGGGAAGTGCAATTAAAAATCCTCAATTTACCTAATGGTAAAGATGCTGATGAATATCTACATAGTCACACTTCAGCCGATTATCAACAACTATTAACAAATGCGCCACTTTGGCTTGATTGGCAAATTCAAAATATTATTAAAAATCGAGATTTAAAACAAGCTACTGATTTCCAACAAGTCACCCAACAAATAGTTAAACTATTGCAAAATATAGTTAATAGTGATACACTTAATTATTATGTTTCTTCCTGTGCAGAAATATTGAGTTTAGGAGATACTCGACTTATTCCTCTAAGAGTTGAAAATCTCCTAACTCAAATTAAACCTGGTAGGATAAAATCTCTAAATCCGCGGACAAGTAATCCCGCAACTAAAACCCCAAAGCTATCTTTAGTTAACACAGAACGCAGTTTACTAGAACGAGCGGAGGCATTATTATTAATTATTTATCTTCATTCTTCCCAGCAGCGGCAAATAATTATTGAAGATTTAGAAAACCGTAATTTAGAATTTAGTCTTTCTCATCATCGCTTTTTATGGCAACAAATGGCAGAATTTACAGTTGATGAAGTTGATTTAATTTCCAGCGTCCAAAATAGATATTTAGAATTAGCAGAAGAATTAGAAATAGTTTCTCATATATTTCATCTCAACGAAAAAAATAAAACAGAAATATTACGAACTCCTCATGTTATTCAAGCAGCATTAGCTTGCATGGAGAGAGTATTTCGAGAAAAACGCTATCGTTATTTTATGGAACAATGGGAAAAAATAGATCCTGAAGCCGAACCAGAAAAAGATAAATATTATGCTGAAGCCATATATATAGAAAAACTTCATTTACAAGACCTTGAGAAACAGCGACAATTTTCTATTACCGACTTAATTTAGGCAAGATGAAATTTTAGCAACACCTAACTTTTAATCTTAATTATCAAAATAATAGCAGCAGATATAGCCATTACACCATATCTGCTGCTTGATTACATGAAAAACTTCGATGATTAACTTCTTGATCATCCGTTTGCAATTACACTAGACTTTTGCTTGTAAAGACTTCAGTAATTCAGTATTCACACCCGATTCACGAGTCAGAGAAATTTTACCTGTGCGAGCGATTTCTCTCAGTCCGAATTTTTGTAGCACTTGCACAATCGCCACCATTTTACCAGGATCACCCACAACTTCCAAAGTCAAAGAATCTTCAGCCACATCCACAATTCGCGCTCGGAAAATCTGCGACAATTCGATAATCTCCGAACGATTACTGCTAGTAGCATTTACTTTCAGAAGCATCAATTCTCTTTCTACACAAGGAATTTCTGTAATGTCCTGCACTTTGAGAACATTAACTAACTTATACAGTTGTTTGGTAAGTTGCTCAATAATGCGATCATCACCAGGAACAACCATCGTAATTCGGGATACTCCTTCCTGTTCCGCAGGTCCCACAGCCAGGCTTTCAATATTAAAACCCCGACGAGCAAATAAACTAGCAATGCGGGATAGAACCCCCGCTTCATCTTCCACAATAACTGACAGCGTATGTTTCATCGGCGACTAAAGGAGCATGACATGAACGCAGACCGGCACTCATAAGAATACCCGGTAAGTGGGAAACTCAGCGGCTGTAGCCCTGAGAGGGAAACGACACGGGCGGTTTTAACCGCTTTGAATCTTTTTTCATTACCGCCTTGGAGTTAGGAAATTCGGGGTACTATTGTGATGTACTTTCAACGGGACAATTACCGATTCAAATTCTCTAACTCTGTACGCATAATGTTTTGCTCCAAAGAGCCTCCCATTTCTGGGGTAATGTTAGCTTCGACCTGTTATAAAAGCTTTTTAGACTTGCAACACTGTTTCAGTGACCTTAAAACTGTTTAATTGCAGGTGACAGAGCAGGGAACTAGCTACGCATTCCGGGGTGTCGTGACTTAAATAACGGCTACCATGAGACTAAGCTCAAGGTGGTCTGGTCAGCACAGCTTGCCTGATTACTCTTGCAAGCTCAGTCCCTTTAGGGCTGGGTTACTGACGACTGCAAAGCGAGTTTCGACTACGCTGCATTGTCGGTCTGAATTTTTATTTTATACTTAATAATTGCGATCGTTCCGTTCCTGTGGAAAAGTTATCTATTTTCAAAGATAGATGCAGCCTTTAAATTAAAGCCATATATTGTCATCAGCAGTGAAAATTGACAGGAACAAAGTATTTATGGGTTGGTTACAAAGAATGTTTGGCTTAGAGCAATCGGAAAGCGCCCAAGTTAATCCAATTTCTAGCGATGATGTTAATACACAAACAACAGAGCCAGAACGCATGGGATTAAATGGAGAATATGACCAAAGTGGTTTAGCCAAGCGCGTAGCATTAGCATTTGATCAAGATCCTGACCTTGATGATATTGACACTCTTTGGGTTGCTCAAACAGGTAGCACTGTGGTACTAAAAGGTCAAGTTCCCACCCAGGATATTCTTAATCAACTAATTGCTGTAGCTCACACCGTTGATGGCACTACAGATGTTGATACGACACAAGTTAATACTAATTAAAATTTACTGAATAATTTTTTAGTAAAAAGAAGAATCAGGGAGCAGGGAGCAGGGGAGAGAAATATATCTTTTGCAACTAACAACTGTACGGGCGAAGCATTTGGAGAACTGTTTTTGGCAATGACCGATAATTTATCTTCCAAATGCTTCGCCCCTACTGACAACTGTACGGGCGAAGCATTTGGAGAACTATTTTTGGCAATGACCGATAATTATCTTCCAAATGCTTCGCCCCTACTAACAACTGTACGGGCGAAGCATTTGGAGAACTATTTTTGGCAATGACCGATAATTTATCTTCCAAATGCTTCGCCCCTACTAACAACTGACGAATTACCAATTCCCAATCCAATCTAAAATCGCCTGATTAACTTGTTCTGGTGATTCATCCTGGGGACAATGACCGACATCTTCCAAATATAGCAATTGCAATTTTTCGTTATAGCCAACAAATTGATTTGCCAGTTTTGGTGGCACAAATCGGTCTTTTTTCCCCCAAATTAACAGCATAGGAATTGTTAAGTTTGGTAAAATCTTCTTGACACTAGGACTAAAATTAACCCCCGTTGTCGCTTTAAACAAGGCTCTAAAGGCACGGGCAGATCCCCTATCCTGGGGCGGTCCTGCTAAAATATCTATAAGTTCATCAGTAATAGCTTCAGGATTTGCATAAGCTAAACTAGCCCAAGGACGCAGTACACCAGGACGACGCACAAAATAAAATATCGGTTTTAATATTAATCTGGAAGTAAATATACTTTTAATCCCGCTAACAAGAGGTTGTAAAGCAGTCGGGATCATCTCCTGTTCCAAATTAGGATCAGGTAAACTCATCATCACTATCCCCTTCACCATATCAGGATGGTTAGCGGCTGCGACTAGAGAAATTAGTGAACCGATGGAATTACCCACTAAAACCACTGGTTGACGAATAAAGGTTTTCCAAAAATCGTAAACCTGCTCTACCCACAGTTCCACATTGTAGCTAGTTGCAGCCTTTTCCGAAGCCCCAAAACCAATCATGTCTAAGGCGTAAACCGGATGAGATTTACCCAAAACCTCTAAATTATGTCGCCAATGACCAATGGACGCGCCGAAACCATGAAGTAAAATTAAAGGTGTTGTTTTTGCATAATCATGGGGAGGACGAATATAAGTATAACGGGTTTGCCAACCACGCCACACCCAATCCCTTTGATTACCAACTCTTTGCTGCCAATGTCTTACGGTAGTCACAGTTATCTCTTAGTGATTAGTTGGAAACTATTAATTTTGTGCGTTCTTTCTTAATATGTTACATTATATTTGGTTAGCTTCAATGTATACCTAATTTTGCTATCATGGAAACATCTTCTAGATATCATACCTCTATGTATATCAGAAAACAATTGTAACAATAGTTATTAGTGTCAAATATCATGTAATTTACGTTAAATAATGCAGTGGAATCAACTCAGAGTCAGGCTATACAGTCAACGACTTGATCAAACTTCTCTTATAAATTTGCTACACTAGAGAGGGATATTCATTTTCCAATTCTGAGTTACTGTTGTATTTTGCCTTCAATGGCATATCAAACTAAACTAACTAAATTCAAGACCAGTCCAAAATCTTAACTAATAGAGCTGCCACTAATCATAATGCCTGTGATTGAGAAAAAAAGAACTCGCGATCTGCCCCAAATTAACGAACGGATTCGCTTCCCGAAAATTCGGGTGATTGACACTGATGGCGCACAACTGGGAATTATAACTCCGCAGGAAGCGATACAATTAGCAGAGGAAAAGGAATTAGACCTAGTGCTAATTAGTGACAAGGCTGATCCGCCAGTGTGTCGAATAATGGACTATGGGAAATATAAGTTTGAGCAGGAGAAGAAGGCGCGGGAAGCCCGGAAGAAGCAGCACACGGCTGATGTGAAAGAAGTGAAAATGCGCTACAAAATAGAAGAACATGACTATAATGTGCGCGTTAAGCAAGCTGAACGCTTCCTCAAAGATGGCGATAAAGTTAAGGCTACTGTGATGTTCCGAGGTCGGGAAATTCAACACAGTGACTTGGCAGAAACGCTGCTTAAACGTATGGCTACAGATTTAGAGCCTTTTGGTGAACTTCAGCAAGCACCTAAGAAAGAAGGGCGGAATATGATGATGCTGATTTCACCCAAAAAATAATCTTGTCAACAACCTGGTAATGAGTGCTGTATGAATTAGTGAATAATAGGATCTAAAATTGACCCCAGGGAAATTTTTCCCATTCCCTCAGCATTCATCCATAATTAGATTTATGTCAATTTATTCTAAAATGATAGTCCTGACGGCTGAGTGGGAAAAATAATACTCAGTTGTTCAGGACTTTTGCTATGTTATTGCATATTTTAGATCGCCGTCCACCACAGGAAAAACTCCAGCGGCTGATAGAACACGGAATTGTGGAACGGGAAAAAATGCCGGATAGTAATGAAAAACAATTAAAAACAGATCCACATCCTCTGGTAGCGGCTCAAGTTCAGGAATTGATGAAGAAATCCGCTCTTTGACATTTTCATATATAATCAAAAAAAAGAGGTCATTACTGACCCCTGATAAAATCAAAATAAAATAATATTTGATTTATAGAAATTAAGACAAACCAGTATTAGTACCTTGTTTACCAGTTGCTAATTCCACCTTAACAATCTTGCCACCCATTTTTTGAATCCGTTGTTGTTCACGGAACCAATTTTCATAAGGAACTAACTTAGTAAAGTAAGTATTTTGTAATTCGCGTTGGGTGCGAGTCCGAGTTAGGCTGGGAACACAAGCAGTTACTTTAAATAAACGAGCCATTTTGTTTCAAATCTCCTGATATTGTTTTAGAAACTTTTTTATCTCAAATATCTTGAGTCAAAATCTTTAATTATTTTTTCCAAGGCTGGAAATCAACCATCAATACTAGACTGATAACACTTACAATCAATCAGCAAGAGAACCTTCTAGCAATCATGATTGATCTCCAGACCTTAACAAAGCCGCACCTATATGACTAAGTGCAAAGCTAACTCTTAGCTCAAGCCAGAGGAGACATAGTCAAAGTAAACGCCCATTTCTTTACCAGCGTCAGGACCAACCAAACTAGCGGTTACTTCCTTCATAGCTTGGATAGCTTGAACAGTAGCGCCTACGGGTACTCCCAAGGAGTTGTAGGTTTCTTTCAAACCATTCAATACGCGCTCATCCAAAATGGAAGCGTCGCCAGCAAGCATAGCGTAGGTAGAATAACGCAAGTAGTAATCCAAGTCACGGATACAAGCTGCGTAACGGCGTGTGGTGTACATATTACCACCGGGACGGGTGATGTCAGAGTACAACAAGGATTTAGCTACAGCTTCTTTAACGATAGCAGCAGCGTTAGCGCTGATGGTTGTAGCTGCACGAACGCGCAGTTCACCAGTAGCAAAGTAGCCTTTTAGCTTTTCGAGAGCAGCGGTATCAAGGTATTTACCTTGAACATCTGAAGAATTGATAACGGAGGTAATTGCGTCTTGCATTGTTGTTTTTTCCTTATTTCCAACCTTATTGCCACAGTTTTAGTTTGAGCCAAAAAACAGCTAAAACTTACTGCATTGCACCAACAACGTAGTCGAAGTAAGAACCAGCTTCACCAGCGTCTTCAGAAGACAATAGGGTAGCAGCAACGTTCTTCATAGCGGCAACGCCACCAGCAACTGCATCAATGGGAGTACCCAAAGACTTGTACATTTCGCGGACACCAACGATACCGATTTCTTCGATGGCTGTAACATCACCAGAAACGATTCCGTAGGTAACAAGACGCAAGTAGTAGTCTAAGTCACGCAAGCAAGTAGCTGTCATTTCTTGACCGTAAGCGTTACCACCGGGGGAAACAACATCAGGACGTTTTTGGAACAGTTGGTCGCCAGCACCTTTAACAATGCGTTCGCGGTTTTCGGTCAATACTTGAGCGATACGAAGACGTTGTGCGCCACCAGCAACAAAACCTTTGATTCTGTCTAATTCACCGGGGCTGAGGTAGCGAGCTTCTGCATCAGCATTCACGATAGCTTTCGTGACGATACTCATTAATGGATTCCTCCAAAACTAATGGAACCAGAATTTGATTAAACTGGTACGACTTTATATGGTTGGTACTGAATTTACATCTTGATTTACATTTCTAGCCAGATTGACTGGATTTGGTGTAAACCAGGTGGAAAACTCAATTACCTCCCGCAAAATATTGTCCAGTATTATGTTGAGCATTTATTACTGCTCTTAATATTTTGTAACACTTATTTTCAGATTTGCTCATTCTCAGGGAACAGGGAACAGGGAACAGGCAAAAGAGGCAGGGGGGAGGGGTGCAGGGTGCAGAGGAGACGAATTTTCCCCCTTGCTCCCTGCTCCCTGCTCCATTTCTTCTTCTACTGTCACCTGTCACCTGTCACCTGTCACCTATCTATTGGGAAGACCACCTGTGAGAACAGAAGGAGACAAGCTAGACCAGGATTGCTTCACTAGGTCGGCTTCAGCTTGAACACTGCCTAAATAGTTACCTGCTGGTAAAGATGGATAGCGTTTGTAGGGAACAACGTCTTCACCAAAGTAACGAGCATACTCAGGACTGTTGACAATTGCCTCTACAGCCGACCGTAAACCGCTATCAGCCAATAATTTGTTATATTGACGGATTTCGCCTTGGGTAGCTGGTGCGCGTCCCAAAAGGTGACGGAAGAGGAATTCAATTACCTTGGTGTTGGGATAAGGCGCGTAGAACCGTTTGCGATAGATTTCGGAACTGGCTAGTTCGAGAACAAACTCACGCACGGTAATTTCACCGTTACGCAATTTGCTATCCAAGTCAGAACGGCGGAAATAAGCAGGTACTTGACCGCTAAATACGTCCATTACCTGACAGTAGATAGCATTAATGACCTGATTGGTTTCGGGGGAATTTGTCCCGGTGGTAGCACGGTAAATCCGGGCTGGTTTGCGACGGCTTGTACCAACACCAACTTCTACAGATTGACCACGACCATCATTGAAAGAACGACCCAATTCAATAAACAAGGGTTTAGTCTTGTCCATTTTCTTGGCTTGGGCTGCCAAATCAGCGATCGCCTTGGCGAGAATTGGCGTATTCTCAGTTTTAATCCGAGGCTTCACAGTTTCAAAACTAGGAACAACCAAATCATCATTTTGCTTGGTTAGCTGGTTGTAAAGCTTCTCGGTATTGGGGAAATTAGCCGCAGGTAAAGTGGGGAAGCGACGGAAAGGAACAGTATCTTCACCAAACACTTGACCATATTCAGCACTTTCAACCATCGCGCTAATAAAAGCCCGAATCCCTTGAGTAGCGAGGATTTGGTTGTATTTGCGAATTTCTGCTTGGTCAACTGGAGCGCGACCTAAGAAATGCTTAGTTCCCAACTCAATTACTTTTGTATTGGGGTAAGGAGTGTAGAACTCTTTCTGGTAGAGGCTAGAGTAACCCAAACCTTGAATAAATTCCTTAACGCTGATTTCACCATTCACCAACTTACTTTCTAGAACCGTGAACTCGTTCTTAGAGATGTAAGGAGCAATATCCCGCTCGAAAATCTGCCGATAAGCGCCGCTAATCACAGTTTCCGCCGCGACCTTGTCATTTTTAACTGCTGTCAGTTTAAAGACCTTGGTTTGCTCACGTTGCTTAGTAACACCTTGATTCATGCGGAACTCAATATCTGGTTCAGTCCGCATTTCTGTGACTGTACCCAATTCCACAAAGCGAGGTGTTTCCTGTTTCTCAACATTCGCCAAATCTTCGCGGATAGTCCCCACACGTAATTGACGTAAAGACACACCCGCAGGAGTTAGATAGCGTTCGTAAGGAACTGTATCTTCATTAAATGCTTGGCTGTATTCGTCACTGTCCAGAATGGCATCAACGACCGCATAAAAGCCCTTCTTAGCAGCAATGTCAAAATACTTATTGTTTTCTTCCCGACCATAGGTAGGACGACCTAACAAGCGACGGTGAATGTACTCAATGGCTTTACAGACATAGAGAGAAGTCCAGTACATCTTCCGGAATAAATCCGACTTCGCCAACATCCGCACAAACTCGCGGACGGTGATATCGCCGTTTTCCAGCTTAATTTCCGCAACTTTCAGCCGTTGACCTTCGTAAACATCACGACCAAAAACTTGTAGATAAGTAGCCTTAATTACCGCTTGGGTAGAACTTTCCGAGAACTTGACACTTACACCCTTAGGAGCTTTTCTGCCAATAGTTCCAGGTAACTGGTCTAACTTGAACACCTTCGCGCCCAAAGTCCCAGGAGCTACACTGCGAGCATTAGGATTGCTGAGTTGGTTATTGATACCAGGCCCTTGGTGAATCAAGATCCGGCGAGTATCCTTACTAAACGGTGCAGGGCTGCTGCTGGGGTTGCGGGTTGCTTTCGGGAAAATCGCCCCAAATTGGATTTCCAAGGGGTCATTACCAGAACCGTAGGGATGTTGGTCAGGTAATGGTTGTTCGTAAGCAGCAAAAGTTGTAATAAACTGAGGAACTTTACGGAAAGGCGCACTGTATTTAAACAGGTCTTGCTGTTGTCCCCAGTTACGACATTCTTGGGCTTCTTGACCCAGACCCCGAATGTAGGGAACTGTTTCTTCACCAAAGTAATCGCTGTATTCGGTAGAATCTACCAAAGCATCAACTAAACCTGCCAAACCTTTGAGGGAAACAATGGCAAAATATTTTTGCACTTCCTCACGGCTACTTGGTCCCCGTCCTAAAATATGACGGAAAGCCAATTCAATCACCCGGCTGTTAATAAAAGGCTGATAAAACTGTTTTTGGTAAAGGGGAGATTTAGCAAGACGACGAATAAACTCCTTCATGGAGATGTCGCCATTTTTGACTTTGGATTCTAAGTCAGAGATAGACAAGCTATAAGCACGGGTAATATCGCGCTCAAATACTTGACGATAAGCCGCTTTGATGACTTCTGTTTTTTCGCCAGAAGACAAGCCGGGCTTCATGGCGTACTTGGGACGACGTTCTGCGGCCACAGCGTAAATTTGCGGCAGTTGTAATCCTTGTTGGTCGCCGGAAGGACGTTGACGAACTTTAGTAGAAGGTGTTGGTGCTTTAAATTCTGTCAGCAACACATTCATGTACTCAGTCACAATTTCTGTGGCTGCGGCATCTTTACGGAAATAAGACAGGGACGCTGCTTTGATTTCTTGTAAAGCGACGATGGTTGCTTCTCCAGAACAGGCATTTTCAATAATTTCCCGCAAACCTCTGGTATTTACAGAGATGATGTTGGGGTCGCCAGCGACAATGGCGTAGGTGGCATAGCGCAAGAACCAAGACAAGTCACGTAAGCTTTTGGACATGTTGCTAGGCCCATAACGAGCGACGTTAATGGGTCTAAAGCCTGGAGGTGTTGGTCCACCAGCAGAAGTATTGAAGATAGAACGGAGGTTTTCAAAGAAACCACCACTACTTTCAACGTAGGTGACTGTTCCTAGTTTCATGCCCTCTTGGACATTAGCACCAGCGCCAACCATTGCCAATTCTCGCTCTTGGGGCTTTTCTAAGAAAGCCATTGGTGAACCACCAATGAAAATCCGGTTAGCCGCACGAGAAACGATGATTTCGGAATTGTCTGTCAAAATTTTGGCAATTTCTAACCGCTTTGCCCCGGAGGTAAAATAACTGCCAAGTTCACTTAGTTCACCTCTTCCCAAAAAGCGGTCTTGTTGTTCCGCTTGGGAAATGGTGGCGACAGGTAAGGTTTGATATAGTTGCGGACGCGCAACTGAGCTTCCACCGCTTGCCTTAACACTCATGGGATTTTTAAGACTCCTATCATAATTGTTTATCTGTTCAGCCTGGGTTATTTATTTTAAGGCTTGACATTTTTGCGTATTTATGAATGTTACGCCTCTAAAACCCAGTAAATTAACTCGGTCAATTTTTAGATTAGAACGTTTTGCGTTTACACTGTTGGTTTATTAAGAAGTATGTCGAATCTGTAATCTAAATTTGATATTCAAGAAGATACATACTTCCATTTTCTGGGATGAATATAGATTTTATCGTACATTCTGTACTCTGATGATTCTTAAACTTATTCATAAAACCAGGGGACAGACGGGAGGCAAAAATGAGAATGCTATATTAGTAACGGGTTGGTAAACCGCTATATTCTCTATTTCGGTGATTGATATCAGAAGGAAATTACGTAAAATAAATTAAATGAGTAGCAAATACAACATTATGTATTAAATATTATTGTTTATTTTAACAAGTTACAAAATTTATGCGGAAACGGAGAATGTAGATCTCCATATATATTACAGTGGTGAAATTATGACGAAAATTTTAGTTACAGGTGCGGCTGGTTTTATTGGTTTTCACCTCAGTAAACACTTACTAGAAAGGGGCGATGAAGTTATTGGTTTGGATAATCTCAATGATTATTACGATGTAACTTTAAAGAAAGATAGACTAAAACAACTTTTAGAAAAACCTGGTTTTAGCTTCCATTTATTAGATTTAGCAGACAGAGAAAGTATCCCCAAATTATTCATTGAATCAAACTTTGATAAAGTTGTAAATTTGGCTGCACAACCAGGAGTGCGCTATTCATTAAAAAATCCCCACGCCTATGTAGATAGTAATTTGGTAGGATTTGTCAATATTCTAGAAGGTTGCCGGCATACAAATGTACAACATTTAGTATTTGCTTCTTCCAGTTCAGTTTACGGTGCAAATACAAAAATTCCTTTCTCCGTTCACGACAATGTAGATCATCCCGTTAGTTTATACGCAGCCAGCAAAAAAGCCAACGAATTAATGGCACATACTTATAGTAGTTTGTATGGCTTGCCAGCGTCAGGATTGCGCTTTTTTACAGTTTACGGTCCCTGGGGTCGTCCTGATATGGCATTGTTTCTCTTCACTAAAGCAATTTTGGCAGGACAACCAATTGATGTTTTTAATTATGGTAAAATGAAACGCGATTTTACTTATATTGATGACATTGTTGAAGGTGTAATTCGCGTTATTGATCAAGTTGCTGAATCGAATCCCAATTGGTCGGGAAATGCACCTGACCCCGCGACAAGTTATGCACCATATAAAAATTACAATATCGGCAATAATCAGCCGATTGAATTAATGAACTTCATCGAAACCCTAGAAAATTACTTGGGTATGAAAGCCAAAAAGAATCTGTTACCAATACAACCTGGTGATTTACCTGTAACTTATGCTGATGTTGATGATTTGGTGCAAGATATTGGTTTTAAACCGAATACTTCGATTGAAGTGGGTATTGAGCGATTTGTTGAATGGTATCGGTCATATTACCAAGTTTAACAGTTTTGCGTAATTCCCCACCCTCAATGTACTGATATGGTGGGGATGTAAGCAAGTCAATAACGAAACATCCTGAAAATGTTTTTTACTGTAAGTAAAAGAATTTTGAGGATAGTTGAGTT
>Ga0208857_1000077_pt1 | contig 26048 bp, 25 predicted proteins | sample LakMenEpi05Nov12_FD_150674 | JGI IMG/M metagenome (GOLD analysis project Ga0208857, IMG submission 150674) | Freshwater microbial communities from Lake Mendota, WI - 05NOV2012 deep hole epilimnion (SPAdes) | ecosystem: Environmental > Aquatic > Freshwater > Lake > Epilimnion/Euphotic zone ... | reverse complement strand
TAATTGGTATGAAGTACAGAGGAATCTGTTTACTTCTGTTATTCGTGAGCATATTTTTTCTAACCTTGGCAAGAATACCATTGCCTAGACTGCATGAATAATGTTTTTTGTCAATGCGTAAGTCCTAGTAATGTACTTTGTTTTTCCTTGATTTTACATAGCTTATTCAATATTTAGTAATACATTAACTAAATTTATGGTTGCTTTTAAAGACCTTAAACCAAGCATTTCCGCTACTTTTTTAGATTTTTCTCAAGGCAACCTACACAGTGATTTTAACTGACTTTGATTTAAACAGGTTGTGTAAACATATTATTTAGCGTCATTTATTTTAAATAACTTAATCATTGCTTCTACCGTTCCTAAGTATTGCTCAAATTCTTTTTCTGTCGCCCTGAAGGTAAGATAGTAACCATTACCTTTTCTGACTGTGCTAATTTCTAAAACTCGAAATTTACATTCATTATCTTGAAAAAAATAAGCGAGTTTGTAGGCTGGAAATTCAGATAAAGTTGTTTCTGGTGTAGTTTCGTCTTTAAGGTTTGAATATGAATTATTAGCTTTGATTTTTGTTATAGTTTTGGCTTTAAATTCATTGAGAGAGAGAATTTTTTCGCCAAATTCCTCCCTATTAACTGTAAATACTGGAAAACAGGAATTCTCAGAATGGATATTTTCGGGTAAAAAGTTGATTAATTCACCGCCAAATTCCCCTGGGGGTTTTTGCGGAGTCCAGTTCTCAGGATATTTAGTATTGGTGTCCTGATATGGATAAGATAAAAAGTTGGGTTGAGGATGTATTATTTGAGATTTTAGCCAGAAAATCACAAGGGTAATAACCGCAACTACTCCTACTCCCGCAACTAAGAATATGTTCTGAGGAATTTTTGTGGTTAGTGGTGGTATTTTTTGCGTTGTTCCTGTAGTTGTTCCTGTAGTTGTTCCTGTGGGATTTATTGCTGGTGTTACAAAGAGGAGTTCGTTAACTGCTGCTAATGCTTCTATTGCTGATGGATAACGCTCCTTGTGATTCCGGCGCACCATTTTATCAATAATCTTAGCTAATTTTGTGCTAACATGAGGAGCGTGATCTAGCCAAACAATTTCCTCTGTTTCAGGGTCAATAGGTAATGATATAACAGATGGATTTATACCTGTTAAAGCTTGGATAGCAATTACACCAACTGCATAGATATCAAAACTAAATTGTGGTGGTTTACCATCTTGTTGTTCTTTTGGTGCATAACCATGACTATATATATTAGTAACAACTCGTGGTTGTGCTGGAGGAGTAATTAATAGTGTAGGGATTTCTTTAACTGCTCCAAAGTCAATTAAAACTATTTTCCCATCAGATTCACGTCTCAGAATATTCTCAGGTTTGATATCCCTGTGAATTAAATCATTTTGGTGAACGAAGCTTAAAACTCCTAAAATATCCCGTAAAAGCTCAATTACGTCAGTTTCACTGAGTTGTTTACCGAGTGTTAACTCCTGACTGAGGGCGTGACCTTTAATGTATTCTTGTACTAAATAAAACTCTTGATTTTCCGTAAAGTAATCAAAATATGTAGGAATTTGGTCATGATCACCTAAGTGTTTCAGGTTTTCTGCTTCCCGTTCAAATAATTCTAAGCCTTTTTTCCAGTTCGTTGGATCTACAGGTTTAAACTGCTTAACAACACAAACAGGATTTCCTTGTGTTTTTGTATCCTGCGCTTTGAAGGTAACTCCAAATCCACCGCTACCGAGTTCTTCAACAATTTGGAAACGTCCACCAATAATTTGACCTACAGTAATTTCGTTTGTCATCCCAGTTACGCCCAACATCCGACAATATCTTTATACCATTTATACACCTGGTTACGACTATGGGAGGTGAGGCTTATTAAGATATAGATTTGGGAAGGGTGCATTGATAATATAAATTTTCCAAAAGCCCTAAAATATTATGAAACATTTTCAAAAGCCAATCTTCTAAATTGCCATCCAGCGCAGTAAAATTAATTTATTAATCTATGCTCCAGATCAGGAGGTAATTATCCAACGTTCCACCTCATTCTCTGGACATTCCATGACAATTCCATCATAGACAACGCAGATCAACTTTGCATTAGTCCTAGTTAACGGTTTAAACTCTGTTGATCTAAAATATAAATGATGGTATAATTTTGATAAAACGGATTTTTATTTCTCAATCACCATGAATAAAGTTACATTAGAGATTCCTGATCAATTAATGAATCAATTGCAAAATCAATCTGATTCTTTACAAAATATTTTGCTTAAAGCCTTGGAAGCATATTTAGCGGTAGAACCATCAAATTTAATCAAAACTAAAACTTGGGAACTCTGTGGAAGTTTAGAAATTCCTAATCCTGACCCTGAATTTATAATCAAAGATCAACAAGCAGAATTATCTACTAACTATGCAGAACATATTGATGATATTTTATATTAAAGTCAACTATTTTAATATAAAATCATGAATCAAGAAATAATTGTTGATACCTCAGACTTAATTGCTTTTTTCGTTAAAAGTGTACCGATATCTTATGTGATACAATAGTAAAAATTAAGTATTTTTCTCATTAGCTAATACTAATACTTCATGATATAAAGATTTATTAAGCCAAAAGCCATTAACCATTAAATCATCTAAAAGTGGTTGAACTAAGTCAATAAATCCTTTTTCTTTAGCAGCTAAAATAATACCTAAAATACCAGTTATTTTTAAACCTTGTTTTTTTGCTTCATTTCTGCCTTTTCTTTCATCAATAATTAAACGATCTGCATTGAATTCAACAGCCAGAGTAATTGCAGAAGCTTCACCAGGATCAAGAATTATTTGCAATTGTTTTAGTAAGGTTTCATTGGTGGTAGGATAAATCTTAATCCAGTCTAAATTTTGAATTGCAAGGGTCGCTGGATCAGTTTGTCCAGAAGCAATAATTTCTTGATAGACCATAATAGGTATCATAATATTGCCATAAAGTTTTTGTAATAAATTAAGCTGTCCAATAGCGGCTAAATTACTAATAGGCGAAGTATTACTAACAATAATCATAGCCAGTTATTAGCCTCTAAACTATCAATATCTTCTTTCAACTCTGCTAGATCATAGTGGGGAGAGATTTGACGACTACCTAAGATTTTTTGAAGTTGTAATTGATTCATTTTCGCAAAATTACTCGCTTGTCCAAGAGTAAATTTTTCTTGTTGAAATAACATAATTGCTATTTCCAGGAGTAATTCATCTTCAGACATGGAAATTGTTTTTAATGTGTCTTCTGTAATTACAATACTCATTTTTTCTGAATTGTTGTTAATGAATATGCTATATTTATTATACACAAAATTTTAAAAAATTGCCTGTTATGTGATATAATAACAAAAACTTAAATCAATATTGTACTATCCCAACAATAAAAAAATCTATGCTTACCCAAGATAAAAAACAAATCAACTGGAAACCCATTATCAAAAAATTCGTCGCTGTAGTTGGTGAAAAAGGCGTAGTTCAACGCAAAGAAGAACTTCTCACCTATGAATGTGACGGTTTAACCAGCTATAAACAACGTCCCCCAGTTGCAGTATTACCCCGAAGCACAGAACAAGTATCAGAAATTGTCAAAATTTGCAATCAATATTCCGTTCCATTTATTGCCAGAGGTTCAGGAACAGGTTTATCCGGTGGGGCTTTACCAACGGAAAATTCCGTTTTAATTGTCACTTCTTTAATGCGACAAATCCTCAGTATTGATTTAGAAAATCAACGGGCTGTAGTGCAACCAGGAGTAATTAATAGTTGGGTGACTCAAGCTGTTAGTGGTGCTGGTTTTTACTTTGCACCTGACCCTTCTAGTCAAATTATTTGTTCCATTGGTGGCAATATTGCCGAAAATTCTGGAGGAGTCCATTGTTTAAAATATGGTGTGACAACAAATCATGTTTTAGGTTTAAAACTTGTGCTTGCTAACGGTGAAATAGTTGATGTTGGTGGACAAATTCCCGAAACCCCAGGTTATGATTTACCTGGTGTATTTGTGGGTTCAGAAGGAACATTAGGAATTGCCACAGAAATCACCCTGAAAATTCTCAAGAGTGCGGAATCTATTTGTGTCTTACTAGCAGATTTTACCAGCGTAGATGCTGCCGCTGCCACCGTTTCTGATATTATCAGCGCGGGGATTATTCCCGGTGGCATGGAAATGATGGATAATATTAGTATTAATGCTGTAGAAGATGTTGTTGCCACTAATTGTTATCCCCGTGATGCTACAGCTATTTTATTAGTAGAAATTGATGGCTTAGAAGTAGAAGTTTCTGCCAATAAACAGCGAGTTATAGAAATTTGCAAAAAGAATGGGGCGCGAGATGTTACTAGTGCTAGTGACCCAGAAACTAGATTAAAATTATGGAAAGGTAGAAAAGCAGCTTTTGCGGCTGCGGGACATATTAGCCCAGATTATTATGTGCAAGATGGGGTAATTCCTCGAACTCAATTACCTTATGTTCTCCAGGAAATTGAAAGATTAAGTCATAAATATGGTTATCCCATTGCTAATGTTTTTCATGCTGGAGATGGTAATTTACATCCATTAATTTTATTTGATAATTCTGTACATGGAGAATTGGAAAAAGTCGAAGAATTGGGAGGAGAAATTCTCAGGCTATGTGTAAGAGTAGGTGGAAGTATTTCCGGTGAACATGGTATTGGTGCTGATAAGAAATGCTATATGCCCGATATGTTTAGTGAAGCTGATTTAGAAACTATGCAATGGGTAAGACAGGTATTTAATCCCCAAGGTTTGGCAAATCCTGGCAAGATTTTTCCCACACCTCGCACTTGTGGAGAAGCAGCTAAAGCATCTATTCAACAATTCTCTGGTGTAGAGAGATTCTAAGAAACGAGTCAGGAATCAGAATGAAGAATAAATATTTTTCTGTTCCCTGTTTCCTGTTCCCTCTTCTCTGTTCCTTGTTTTATCAAAAAATATCCATATCTTTATCTAATCCCCACAATAAAATTGGATTTTGTAGTTATATAGATATTAGCAATCTCGATTTATTTAACAAATGAATTCTGTATTTCAGCAAGTTTTTGGATATTTTTTATGTTTGGGATTTGTCATCAGTTTAACAATATTTCCCATTTTTGCAAATCCTGATTATACTCAAAATTTAAATTCTTTACCTGTAACTACAGAAATTCGTGGTGTTTGGCTGACTAATGTTGCCAGTGGTGTCTTTTATATCCCTTGGGGATTCACAGGAATCTCTGCTGTGAAAATAATCAAAGATTTGTAATAGAGGAGTCAGGAGTCAGGAGTCAGGAGGGAAGAAAGAAGAAAGAAGAAAGAATGGACTTGGAAAATTACTTATTCCCTTTCCCAATATAAATTTTGTTCCTCATTCAATTGCATACGGTTATATAATTAGCTTTGGTTTGTAATTTTAAATTGTCATGACTCTACCTAATTGGATTACTTTTTGTCGACTGCTAGGAATACCTTTTTTACTTTACGGTTTATACAATCCCACAAATCAAGCAAAGTGGATATGTTTGACAATATTTTTAATTGCAGCGTTAACTGATTGGTTAGATGGATATTTAGCCAGAAAACTTAACCAAATTAGCGAGTTAGGTAAGTTTCTTGATCCTTTAGTAGATAAATTATTGGTACTTGCACCATTGTTAGTATTGGTAGAATTGGGAAAAATTCCAGCTTGGGCAGTGTTTATAATTTTAGCACGGGAATTAGCGATCGCAGGTTGGCGAGTTAATCAAACTACTATCACCGGTGCGAATATTTGGGGTAAACTGAAAACAGTCAGTCAAATCATTGCTATATCGCTATTAATTGCACCTTTATCACCAATTTGGCAAACTCATGTTTTAATTGCCTTTTGGATATCTGTAATATTAACAATTATTTCAGGAATCATTTATCTCATTCCTCAAAAAGTTAGTGAGGAAACGAGTAAAAATGAAAATTGAGTTGATCTGATTATTATTAGTTGAATAGGGGGCTTAAATGTCTAAAATAGAAGGCTTTAGGGTAAGAAATTACAGAGTTCTTCATGATATCACGTTAGGAAAGCTATGGAACACGCAGAACGCCAAATCATTAGCACCAATGACAGCCGTTATTGGTAAAAATGGCGTGGGAAAAAGTACAATTTTCGACACTTTTGGCTTTCTTGCTGACTGCTTAAAAAATGGAGTAGAAGAAGCCTGTGATGCTCGTGGTCGTGGTGGTTTTGAGAGAATTCGTTCCCAAGGACAAGAAGGAAGTATTCAGTTTGATATCTATTATAAAGAGGATAGTCATGCTAGACCAATTACTTATGAGTTAGCAATAGACATTGACTCATCTGGAAGACCTTACGTAAAGAGTGAGAGACTTAGACAACGCAGAAGAGGACAAAGCAAGGGACAACCTTTTTCCTTTTTAATTCTCAATGAAGGTAGGGGAATCGCGTGGAAAGGTGAACAAGAAGGTAAACAGGTTGAAGAAGCAGAAAATGATTTTGATTTGTCAGATTTAATAGATAAAATCCAAAGAGGGGAAGCAGCAGAAGAGAGTAAAGAAACGGAGGTAGTCGAACTTGATGATAAACGAAAACTGGGAATTGCTACTTTAGGTTCACTCAAACAACACCCAAGAATTTCAGGTTTTCGGAGATTTATTGAAGGATGGTATTTAAGCTATTTTACCCCAGATGCTGCACGCAGTTTACCTCTAGCTGGACCACAAAAGCATTTGAATATTCATGGGGATAATCTGGGTAATGTAGTTCAGTTTATGGAAAGAGAACACCCGAAAAAGTTTCAATCCATACTGGAAAAAATAGCAAAAAAAATTCCAGGTGTGAATAAAATTAGTACAGACAAAACTCTAGACAGCAGACTTCTACTTCGTTTCAATGATAAGGGGTTTCAAGATCCATTTTATGCTCAACAAATGTCAGATGGAACACTTAAAGTATTCGCTTATCTCCTCCTATTAGAAGATCCCTCACCACCGCCATTTTTGTGCATTGAAGAACCAGAAAATGGACTTTACCATAAACTATTAGAAACCCTGGCACAAGAATTTCGAGAACACACTACAGGACCAAAAAGTGGATCACAAATATTTGTGACAACTCATCAACCATATTTTGTAGATGCCCTTGAACCTGAAGAGGTTTGGGTATTGGAAAAAGGTGAGGATGGATTTGCTAAAATTAAACGAGCTAGTGAAGATCCTCTAATTAATAACCTTGTTTCTGAAGGGTTACCCCTTGGGGGACTTTGGTACAGTGATTATTTAGATGCCAGGTGAATATATGCACTTTGAGATATTAGTTGAGGATAAATCTGGCAAAACTGCTCTTGATATTCTTGTACCCAAAATTATTAACACTGAAGAACACACATTTAATATCATTGCTTATAAAGGAATAGGACATATTCCTAAAAATCTCACATCTAATTCTGATCCAAAAAAACGAATTCTGCTTGACCAATTGCCCCGACTTATTAAAGGCTATGGTAAAACTTTATCTTATTTTCCTGCGGTTCTCATTGTTATTTGTGATCTTGATGATCGATGTCTGAGCGCTTTTCGCAAAGAACTACTTGTACTTGTAGATTCTTGTGAACCTAAACCAAAAACGCAATTTTGCATCGCTATTGAGGAAGGAGAAGCATGGTATTTGGGTGATTTAGTAGCAGTAAAAGCCGCTTATCCAAGTGCAAAAGAAGCAGTGCTAAATTCATACACAAATGATGATATTTGTGGTACATGGGAGAAACTAGCCGACGCAGTATATTTCGGTGGTTGCCAAAAGTTGTCTAAACTTGGTCATCAGGCTATTGGTAAAGAGAAAGCAACTTGGGCTGAAAAGATATCTCCCCTTATGGACATTAACAATAATCAATCACCAAGCTTCTGTTATTTTCGAGATCAGCTTCAACGTTTAAGTGGGCAGTAAAGCAAGAAATGGCAATAAAAAAACCCTAGCGAAACTAACTAGGGTTGATTAGGAGAAATATTAATGACGATTAGATACAAATACCGAAGCTGAAGATTTTATCTAACCCCCAACGTAATTAAAACTATAGAAGTTATAAATTCAATTAAAAAGACAAAATTGGACATAATTTGTTTTCGGTCGGTTTGACCAATCCTTATTTCTAAGTAAAGTTTGCTTCAACCAGGTTATAAAAGCTTGTTATGGTAAAGACACCTTCCTTTTGGAATGTTTAATCAGTACCGACAGAGCATGGAACTAGCGAATCCCAAGGTGTCATAACTTAAATAACGTTTACCCTTCGACTACGCTCAGGGTGGTTTGGTTCACATCTAAACCGTATTACTACGATTTAGAATTATCCCTTCTTCGTTAGTTGTGGTATACACAATGTTTTGTTTGTTACTTTATGTAAACTAATATAACAAGATTATTACAAAGTGTCAATAGAACTTGACAAAAAAATAATTAATGGTGTATCCAAGACTTGCTTATTTGAAATCAGGGAATAAGTTTTGGTGACAGAAGCCATAAAAAAAACACCTGCGCGGGTTTCCAGTGGGAAGTTAGCGGAGGTGGATATAATTTTATAATTTAGCCATAAAAAGTTTTAGCGGTTCACAATATTAATTGCAAACCGCTATAATAAAACTTATTTGTTCTTTAAAATGGGCAGTACCAGACTCGAACTGATGACATCCTGCTTGTAAGGCAGGCGCTCTACCAACTGAGCTAACCGCCCGTTTTCTTTACTCAATTAATATAGCATAGCCTTTGAAAATTTTGCAAGTCTTTTGATAAACTTTTTTTTAGAGCTGGGAAAGCTTGATTTAAACGGTATTGAGCTATACTAACTCAGGACTAAAATTTTTAATTTTTAATTTTGAACTTTTAATTTTCTAAGATGCCCTCTGGTCAAACGCATGATCGCATTACTATTTGGTCTATGCCTGTGGTAGCGGGTATAACATTGATTTCCACTCACAGCAGTAATATGACTTTGTTGGTGGCGGGTGGGTTTATGTTTGGGGGGCTGATGTTTGGTCCCGATTTGGATATTTACTCCCGTCAATTTCAGCGTTGGGGTTTTCTGCGATGGATTTGGCTACCTTATCAAAAAAGTCTGCGCCATCGGTCTTTTTTATCTCACGGTCCGATTATTGGTACAACATTAAGAGTGGTGTATCTGACGACTTTTTTGGCCTTGGTGGCCATTGTGGTGGTGATGATTTTCACCAAGTTGGGAAATGTGGCTTGGAATTGGGGAGAACTGTGGGGAACTGTGGGGAAGACCATCTATATGTATTATGGAGAATTTTTTGCCCTCTTTGTCGGCTGTGAACTCGGTGCAATGAGTCATTCTTGTAGTGATTGGACTGTTTCCGGTTATAAACGATTTCAAAAACAGGGTATTCAAGGTTTACTTCCCCGTGGCAAAATTAAGAAACGTAAAGTTAGCCCCAGTCGTCGCAGTGTCAAAAAGCGGTAAAAATATGGAAGTTAATCAGACTTTAGAGGCATTACAAGAGTTAATAAATGTAGTAGCAAAATTGAGATCACCTCAAGGTTGTCCTTGGGATTTGGCACAAACCCCGTCAAGCCTGACTCCTTACGTGATTGAGGAGGCTTATGAGGTGGTAGACGCAATTCAAACTGGGAATAAACAGGCTATTGCTGAAGAATTAGGTGATTTATTATTACAAGTAGTATTACAGGCGCAAATTGCCAGTGAAGCGGGTGATTTTTCTCTGCAAGAAATCGCTGAGGGTATTTCTCAAAAGTTAATACGTCGTCATCCTCATGTATTTGCTGATGTGACTGTGGCAAGTATGGAAGAGGTACACAAAAATTGGGAAACGATTAAAGCAGCAGAAAAAGGAGAAACTGTAGAAGAGCAAAAACTCAGTGATAAATTGAATCGTTATCGTCGCAGTCTTCCGCCCTTAAATGCGGCGATGAAGATCTCTGAAAAAGCTGCTAAAGTTGGTTTTGAGTGGAATAATGTGGATGAAGTTTGGGGAAAATTTCATGAAGAGTTAGGGGAATTTCAACAGGCTTTAGCTGAAGAAACCAAAGCAAGACAAGAATCAGAATTAGGTGATTTACTATTTGCCATTATTCAAATTGCCAGATGGCATAAACTTGATCCTAGTGCGGGTTTACAAGGGACAAGTCAGCGATTTATTCAACGGTTACAAAAAATGGAGGATGTGATTGAACGTCCGTTGACAGATTATAGTTTAGAAGAATTAGATGCCCTGTGGCAACAGGCTAAAGCCCAACTTGGTCATTAGACATCAGGTGAATTTAAATATTCTTTATGACTTTTCAAGAGGTCTATGAATGGTTAAATAAAAATGGAGTTTTGAAAAAGTTTGTCTACTTAGATGAAGAAATTTTAATCGCTTTAGATGGGACAGAATATTTCTCATCTAAGAAAATTAGTTGCCCTCATTGTAATTTTCGTAATCATCGAAATGGAACTACAACTTATTTTCATGGCTGTGTCACACCCATTGTAGTTTCTCCTAATCAAAAACAAGTAATTAATTTAGAACCAGAATTTATTAAAAAACAAGATGGACATCAAAAACAAGATTGTGAAAATGCGGCTGTTAAAAGATGGTTAAATAAGAATCATCAAAATAAGTATGGTTATGCTGCAACCCTTTTAGGAGATGACTAAAATGCTAAAATAAAGCCAGATATAACAAAAGTAAAATTGTAATTTTTTATGAAAACACATTCAAATTGATAAAATTTTTATTCTTGTTGACATGAATCATCAATAGGTAAATAGGTTCGTGTGATAAAATCCAAATATATTGGGTTTTGTAAAATTGCTAAAACTCAACAAGAATAACGGATTGAATCAACCTTACATACCGTTACATGATTTGAATTTTTCCAGCCAACCTGCTGCTAACCAAAGTTGACGAGAATTTAGAATAAATCCATTATCTATGATTTTTGAAAAAGCCCAGTCATCAAGCATTCTTTATGAGTAACACAGAAGTAGTCGTAATTGGTAGCGGTATTGGCGGATTGAGTTGTGCTGCACTCTTGGCACGCTATGGAATTGATGTCACAGTAGTAGAAAGCCACTCCATTGCCGGTGGTGCGGCTCATGCTTTTGAACGCAATGGCTACAAGTTTGAGTCTGGACCCTCTTTATATTCTGGTTTATCTTATACCCCTTCACCTAATCCCTTACGTCAAGTTTTAGATGCTATTGGCGAAGATTTACCCTGCGTCAATTACAATACCTGGGGTTGTTATTTACCAGAAGGCTACTTTGATGCTCAAGTTGGTGCTGACCAGTTCTGTGAAATATTACAACAACTGCGGGGAGATAAAGCTGTAGCAGAATGGCGCAAACTCCAGGAAATTATGACACCTTTGGGTAAGAGTGCCACTGCTCTCCCACCCTCTGCCTTGCGCTACGATTTAGGTGCGGTGTTAACTATGGGTAAATTTGCCCCAGCTTTACTGCAACAGGCCGCTAACGTCATCAAATTAACAGGGTCTTTTTCTAATATTATTGATGGTGTAATCACAGACCCTTTTATTCGCAACTGGTTAGATTTACTTTGCTTTCTGTTATCTGGATTACCCGCAGATGGGACAATTGCCGCAGAAGTGGCTTTCATGTTTGCAGATTGGTATCGTCCCAATGTCCAGTTAGATTATCCCCTTGGGGGAAGTGGTGCATTGGTTGATGCACTGGTACGGGGGTTGACTAAACATGGTGGTAAGTTGGTTTTAAATGCCCATGTGGAGCAAGTTTTGGTAGAAAATAACCGTGCTGTCGGTGTGCGACTGCGAAGTGGTCAAGAAATCCGAGCCAGTAAAGCTGTTGTTTCTAATGCTTCTGCGTGGGATACTCTCAAACTCATTCCTGAAGGTGCTTTACCTAAACGGTATGTAGAAAAGCAACAAGCAACTCCTGAATGTGATAGTTTTATGCACCTGCATTTAGGTATTGATGCAGCAGGATTGCCTGAGAATCTAGGTATTCACTACATTGTAGTTAACGATTGGGACAAAGGTGTAACTGCACCGCAAAATGTGGTAGTTGTATCTATTCCTTCAGTTCTTGATTCGTCTTTAGCACCAGTGGGTAAGCACGTGATTCACGTTTATACTCCTGGTAATGAACCTTATGCTATTTGGCAAGGAAAGGAACGCAATAGCGAAGAATATGCGTTGTTAAAACAAGAACGTGCGGAAGTGATGTGGCAAGCTTTGGAAAGAATTATTCCTGACATTCGTTCTCGTTGTGAAGTTAGTTTGGTAGGTACTCCCCTTACTCATGGACGATTTTTGCGTCGTCATCATGGTAGTTATGGACCAGCTATAGCGGCAGGGAAGGGTTTATTTCCTGGTGGGAATACACCTTTGTCGGGGTTGTTGTGTTGTGGAGATTCGACTTTTCCGGGGATTGGGTTGCCGGCTGTGGCTGCTAGTGGGATGATAGTTGCTAATACTATTGCGCCTGTACAGCAACATTTACAATATATTTCAGAGACATTTGGTTAAAATATCTTTACGCATGATTTGTATATCAGAAAATATAAATCTCTAGGACTTACGCATTGACAGGAAATACCAAATAGGGGGTATGACTTTCAGGGATTTAAACCCGATTTTTCGATGATTTTTTAGCGATCGCTATTTATCTAGACTTCATCCGCAAAGCCTGAAACGACCAAATATCGTTCATACACATGATAGTTAATTTGTACAGTGCGTAAGTCCTAATCTCCAATATCTGGGAGTGTAATTAAGTTAATACCAAAATACTTTCCATGTCACTACTATCAAATTGGGTAATTGTGGACAAATTATCTCTCAAAATCTGCACAATCTTTGATGTGGGACTATTACCAATACGCAGATAAATAAATTTTGGTGGATGACCATAAAGCAAACTACGTTGATGAAAGTCAGAATCTTTGGAAATAATCACAAAATTATTCATTTTGGCGAATTCCCAGATAATGGCATCATCAGTATTTATAAGTCCTAAAGTTTTAACGTGTTGAGAATCAGGATACAGATCAATAATTTTATCAACAATGCGATCTGACAAATTTTCGTCTAATAGCAATTTCATAAAGATGCAACAAATAACTTTTTCTCTCGGTCAGCAGCAAAAGAAAGACAAGCTTTAATATCTTCAGATGTCAGTTCTGAAAAATCTTCCAGAATTTCGGCTTCTGTCATCCCACCTGCTAAATATTCTAGAATATCATACACAGTAATACGCATTCCGCGAATGCAAGGTTTTCCACTGCGTTTTTCAGGTTCAATCGTAATGATGTTTTGATAATTCATGATCTTGCCTTTTTTTATCTTAACCACGATCAGTTGTTTGGTCTAGAATCCTTTCCCAAGGAAGCAACAGGGTTTCTTCGATTTGACTACGGAGATTGTCGCTAACAGCCCGCTGAATATTTATAACTTCGACGAGAAATTTGTTTGCTTTATAATAGCGTAGAAGTTTTTGTTTTTCTTGGTCGTTTAATTGTTGAGAATATATATTACGATGATGCTCCATCAGCTGACGTACTTCTTCTTGCCACTTCATACCATTATCAGTTATAAACCACTGATATAAAACCGTGTCTTTTATTGAGGAGTTGGGTAATGATTTTCTGATATTTTCCAGTTTATTTGCTAGTGAAGGGTCGAGGGTGCGGATGAGAGACTGGATGCGTTCGATACCGTTTTTGTATTCGTCAATGCGTTGGTGTATCTTATTACAAGATTTCTCTATCGCAGTGGTATCATTGAATTCTTGTTCAAAGCTAAAGTCTAAGTCGAATTTAAGGGAAGAATCGCAGACAATAGCAAATTCAATGGCGCGGGTTAGCTCAACAACAGGGAGGGCAAAATATAAGGCACGAATGGCTGTTAATTTATACTTTTCTTGGATATTATCGTTGGATTGTTGAAATACCCAGTCCAAGAAGTTCTGTAAATTCGATTCATTCCTGATTGAATGATCGACAGCCCGTTTGATGAGACGAACAAACCGATCTAGCGGTTGTGGCGATTGATTTACTAATCGCTTAACAGCAATTTGCCATTTCAAGTCTATAACCTTTTCAGCTAATTCGTCAGAAGGAAGCCGGATTAGACCCTCAATTGTGAAATGTTCCTGTAAGGTTAAATGAGAAAATGCCCACAGTGCATCTGCGCGTTGAATCAACAAGCCATGTTGGGATTCAATTGCTTTAAGTATTCCTTTTGCTTCTTTCTCTTCTTGAATTGATAGAAATTGTTGTATGTTATAGATAATCTCTTGTTCCTCCCACAAAAGGAAATTTATCGGATTCACAAACTTGTCTACTGCAAGCTTAATCAGCAAATCTTTTTTTTGTTCCTTACTTAATTTTTGATACTTTTGACTTCCGAATTCCCAGCCATCTATCGACTTATCGTCATTCCAACCATTCAGAAGTAAATCAATCGCCCGCCTATATATGTAGTTGATATCATTTTTTGGAATGTTATTCTCCCAGACAGTATTATTCTCTAATAGTAGACATATCAAAATCAACAGCACAGGAGTGAATGTCAATCCACTCAGTGCTTGGTTTTCACCAATCATCTGATTAAAGGTTTGATATTTCTGGTTTGCTTCTTCATCAGATTTGCCCCGTGTTTTAAAATAGTTTTTAACAAACTGCTCGACTTGTTCCCGGTTGAAATCTGCCACCTCCACCAAGGTAAAATCATAAGGAACTGATGGAATTTCAATAATTTTGAGGCGACAGGTCAGGATAAATGGGTTTTTGGGATATTCTTGTGCAAGTTCGTAGATTTGACTTTTCACGCTCTCTCGTAGTTCATTCTTTGCCACCTCATCTAAACCATCCATCAACAGCAGCAGTTTACCCTGTTCTAATATAATTTCTAAGGGTAGAGATTTCAATCGCTCTTCTCTTGCTTTAATATCTTTTCTTTTTGAATCTTGTTCCTTATTTAAGGTTTCTAATTGTCCTTCTTTCTTTAATTTTTCTATTTTTTTATCATTATCATCTAACTTTTGTTTACTTAAATTATTAATTTCTTTTTCTAACTGCGAAATTCTATGATTATTTTCTGCTTGCCAAGTTTGAAATTCTTTTTGGAGATTTCTAAGTTCTTTTTTGAGATTCTCCATTTCTACTGCATCGTTTTCCAATCCCAGTTTATTACCTATCTCATACATTAAACTCCACTCCCCATCTTCACTCCTTCTAATGGCTCGAAATTCAATCAAGACTGCGAATAAGTCCGAATAAAAACTTTTTTTGCTATACCAATCGTTGGCGAGGTATTTTATAAAAGTCGTTTTTCCTGAGCCTGGCTTGCCGATTATTATCAGTTTTGTGTTATTTTCAACAACCTCATTACCTGGAATGCGCTTGCCACCGTCAAAGCAATCCCTATCGTAATCATATTTTTTCGCACAGTCAGATGCCATTATCTGTTTTGTCTCGCAAGCTTGACTCAGTAAGAACACATCCACATAAAGCTGATTAACTTCAATTTTATCTGGATTATTAAATAGTCGCATCTTTAAGAACGGCTCAATATTTTTGCGACAGGTTTCCAGAATTTCGGGTTTCTGAATTACAGCATCAGAAGATGATTGAGGTTTTTCCCAAGCTTTTTCAAACTGTTCTCTATTTTCATTCAAATCAGTAGACCATAATTTTAATTTGAAGCTCCAAACTGCGTTTGCACCACGGCTTATTTCAAGGTCAGAGATAATTTTTAGATGGACTTCCAAATGTTGCTGGATGGCAGCACGTATTTGCTCAATTGACAATTTACGTGAAGACCATTCCACCATATCTGCGAGTCGTGCCTTTTCAATCTGTAAGTACGGTTGTTCTAATTTGTCCTGCAACAGTACTTTTTTATTTGCTTCTTCGTGTGCCTCCTGCATCAAAACCTCAAGAAGTTTTAAAGCTCTTGTTTTCATTTCTGGACCATAAGAAGTGTTTGTCATTTCTATAGACTTGGCATTGAGGTAAGTAGGTTTACATAATAAAAGCGACATTTATTGCGTTTTGTAAAATGGCTGAAACTCAATCATAATCTCGTGTTGAGATAACTTTACATACCGTTACATACCTTTAAATTTTCCTGTTTACCTACTTATTTAAATGTTGGGAATTAACATTACCCAAATTATCTATAATATATCCCCTAAAATACCCCAAATTATCTACCCTACATTCCCTAATATATTCTCTAAAATACCCCAAATTCCTTAAGAATCAAAGACTCTATGACTATAGAAGACCCAGACAACACGGAAGAATCAGGGCTTATGAGAGTTTTTATATAAGTCAAAAAGAAATTTTTTCTTGCCTATTGCGTGGGGGAAACTACCCTAATTTAAGTTTAGGGGGAGTTGATTTCTTCAAAACCTTATGCGTAGAACTGCTATTTTGGCTTCGGTGATCGCTTTAACAATGACTTCTGGGGGTACTAGCATATATCTTGCAAACATCCCCAACCCTACTGAAACGCAAAAAGAACTTGCTAATACCTGTAATACTATCACACTTGCTGGAACTACTGCCATCATTGGTCTTCTTGAGGACAACGACAAAGACCAGGATAATGACGACGACGAAAACAAAAATGTTTAATTGTTGACAGAAGGTTAGAAATTGGCACAAATGAATGGCAATTTCTAACCTCTCGCAAAATTAGCATCTTTGAAAGAACACTTTTGGGTGTAAATGTTGGTGAAAAATCCAAGTTTACACCTCCACCCAATCAAAAGTTTTACTAACCGCCTTCTTCCACAACTTATAACAACCTTCCCTCTCCACAGCATCCATCTTTGATTCCCAAGTCTGAATCTAAAAGCCAATTATCAGACAACTCCTCCAGACTACTCCAGAAACCAGTCGCCAACCCAGCAGCGTAAGCTGCCCCTAAAGCAGTAGTTTCTGCTACCTGGGGACGAATCACTGGCACACCTAACACATCACTTTGAAATTGCATCAGCAGGTTGTTGTACACCATCCCCCCATCTACCTTCAAAGCCGTTAAATTTACCTGCGCGTCTTCTCTCATCGCATCTAAAACTTCACGAGTCTGCCATGCTGTAGCTTCTAACACCGCACGGGCAATATGACCTTTATTTGTGTAGCGAGTCATACCTACAATTACACCCCTAGCATCATTGCGCCAATAGGGTGCAAATAACCCAGAAAAAGCAGGGACAAAATAAACACCACCGTTATCTGTAACCGACATTCCGCACCCCCCAGTTTCACAATCGGTAATTTCGGATTTTTGAATACCTTTGATGATAATTTTGATACAAAATTGTTGGAATCTTAGGTGGCGATAGCGAAGCGCTGCTGCAAGCAGTTCGCCAATCTCAAATCCCCAAACGACCATTTTTCCTTGTGTGACAGTTTAGGGTGCGGAAGGTGGGTTGGTAACATCAGTGATATGCAAACCGCCTTCTGTACCACCTGTTAAATGCCAAATCAAAAAGGTGTCTTTACCCCATAATATCGGAAACTGCTGTAAAGCGATCGCTAAATCAATTCATAACGATTCTATCCAGTTGCAGCGACGCTGAAAACAATTACCAGTAGTATGGCCATTGCACTTACTTTTCTATGTTTTGCGACCCCCGGACAAATTCCTTGTAGCCAGGGGTAATAGAGAGAATCTAACTAAGCATGACGTTGACTGACTAAAACCTGATGAGAATATTCAAAATCATTATTAGTAATTCTGATATCAGCAGGATCTGTCTGTCCTTGCCCTCGGAAACGGCGAATAGCTTCCACAGCAGCTTGATTGCACAGCAATACTAAATCAGCGCCATTCCAGCCTTCTGTGACTTCAGACCAATATGTTAAATTCACATCTAATAATGGTCGTCCCTGAGTATAGACCTGCAAAATATCTAAACGACTGGCCAAATCAGGTAAATCTACTTTAAGTTGTAGATCTAACCTACCTGCCCGTAATAACGCTGGGTCAAGAGCATCAGGACGGTTTGTCGCCCCAATGACCAGAATACTTGCACCGACTTCTACACCATCTAACTCAGTTAATAATTGCCCTACTACCCGGTTACTCACGCCAGAATCACCGCTGTAAGTTCCCCTTGCCGGAGCTAATGTATCAATTTCATCAATGAATATGACACAGGGTTCTGCTTGTCGAGCCTTAGCAAATAATTCCCGCACTGCTTGTTCACTGGCGCCCACCCAACGAGTCAGTAACTCTGGTCCGTTGACACCAATAAAATTAGCCCTGGCCTGGGAAGCCACAGCCTTGGCTAATAAAGTTTTGCCAGTTCCCGGAGGACCCCATAGCAAAATCCCCTTGGGAGCTATAGCCTTAGTTTGTAGATAAAGTTCTGGATAAAGTAGCGCCCCTTCTACGGATTCTCGCAGGGTTTGTTTAATATTCTCTAAACCACCAATATCATCCCAAGCAACTTGGGGAACTTCAACTTCCACACTGCGAAGTACAGCTGGTTTGATTTCTTTTAGTCCCTGCAAAAAATCAGTTTGAGTAACCGTCATGTTTTCTGGCGCTTGCACCTCTATAGAAGGAACTTGACGACGCAAAGCTGTGTAAGCCGCCTTTTGACAAACGGCCTTCAAATCAGCCCCCACAAATCCCACCGCCCGTTCGGCGATAAAATCGAGGTCAACGGTATTATCGACGGGCATGGAACGGGTGAGAATTTGCAGGATTTCTTTGCGGCCGTTGATATCAGGAATGCGAAACTGGACTTCCCGGTCAAATCGTCCTGGTCTTCGCAGGGCTGGGTCAAGGTGGTCAGGGCGGTTGGTAGCCGCGAGAACAATCACCCCTGGGCTATGGGAAAAACCGTCCATTAAGCCTAATAATTGGGCAACCAGACGCTTTTCAACTTCCCCTTCTACGGCACTGCGGTCTGGGGCGAGGCTATCAATTTCATCAATAAAGATAATACAGGGAGCATTTTTGGCGGCTTTTTCAAAGATACCGCGCAGTCTTTGTTCCGCTTCACCGTAATATTTACTGATGACTTCTGGACCGACAATGGCAATGTAGTTAACGCCCAGTTCTTCAGCTAAAGCCCGGGCGGTGAGGGTTTTGCCGGTGCCTGGAGGACCAACCAACAGTACGCCATGGGTGGGTTCTAGTCCTAATTTAGCCAGTAGGTCAGGGCGTTTTAAAGGAATAGCAATCAGTTCCTTGAGTTCTTTAAGAATTTCGCTCAGTCCACCGATATCTTTAAGAGCAATACCTGAAGTAGGATCGGGAGGAACAACTGGATCTGAGGGACCTGCACCAGAAGCTGGGGGGGATTGAGTGTTCATCCGACTTGTACCCACATCATTACCCATACTGCCCATATTACCCCCCATATTACTGGTACGAGGGATATTTCCTGTTCTGGGAATACTGCTTAGGGGTCGGGAGTTAAACTGGACATTGGTCTTGATTTCTCCGTTTTCTGCTTTTTCTTCCAGAGTTTTTACTATTTCTAGTAACTGCTCAAATCCCTTGAATAAATCACTCATCAGATTCCTCCAAAAATTGACTCTAAAAAAACCATTGTTTCTTGCAATACCTTGTCCATTTTTTGTAGGTCGGGTTAAGCGACAGCGCAACCCGACGCTCATGTTGGTTTATGGCTGATGCCTCCGGCGAGCGCAGGGATACGCCACACTTCGTGAACGTACCTCAACCCAACCTACAAATCAAGACTTTTTTCGATTTGGACAAGGTATTGTTCTTGGCTACATTATCCACTTAAAATAAAAGATTGGCGGCACCTTGAATTCTGGCAATGGGTTCGACAGATCTGGGTAACTTAGGTAAGCGAATAATTGTTTGCTGTGAAAATAAGCTGCTCTCAATCTCTACATCTTGAGTGTAGCGATTTTGTACCACATAACGCTGTTGAATTCCTATGGTTTTTAGAGATTCTGTTAAGCGAATATGTTCAGCTATAATTGCCGCTTCTCCCTGAATTACACCCACAAATTGGGTATGCTTTGGGTTTTTTAATTTCTTCTGAGCTTTAACCACTTGTTGGCGCAGATTTCGCAACCGCCCAATGAAATCAACTCGACCTAAGACATTCTGATATTTCATCCATAACTTAAATATCCAAGATAACCAATCTCCTAATGCAGTTGGCATTTCCAAAAATTGCAGAAGATGACCTGTGGGTGCTGTATCTAGAATAATCAAATCTTGCTGGTTGCTGTCTAATAAATCCATGATGGTGATTAGAGATAGCATCTCATCAATACCTGGTAAAGCTTGAGACATAATCTGCCGCCAAGCCTCTGGAAGATAGGCAATATTTATTGTTGCGTCTGCTTCTGTTCCTTCACCACTAATCATATCCGCCAATTCCCAAAGATAATCGGCACGAAATTGATCTAATATTTTCTCAGCATTGATTTCTTGTCCACTTAAATTGGGAGCTAATAATTTTGGTTCATGTCCTAATTTTTCACCAAAAGCATCTCCCAAGGAATGAGCAGGATCTATGGAAATTACGCGAATGTTTTTATCAGGATAACGATTAGCAAAAGCCCAGGCCATGGCTGCTGACACTGTGGTTTTACCAACTCCTCCTTTGCCACCGACAACAATCAATTGACAGCCTTCAGCTACAAAATCAGTAAAGCTAGGTAGAATTTTAGTCGGCCATTGAATTGGTGGTGGAGAAGCGAGTTCCACTTGATCAATATTTTGAATTTGTCCTGCTAGATTATCTAATGCTAACCCTCCTAAAGGTGGGAATTGCTGTTGTGGTACTATGAAAACGGGTTTATTTGGGGAAATTTTTAGGAATTTATTGATGAAGTTTTGCTGTTCTGCATAGCGGTCTAGCTCTGTATCTGAATTTGCCAAAATTCGATTGATTATTATTCCCGCATAGGGAACATCTAGGTTTTTTAAACTTTCTATGAATCGCTCGGTTTCGGCAAAACACATAGGTTCGGAAATGGCGACAACTATACAACCTGTAAATTGATTATCCTGTAGTAGTCGTCTCCCTTCTGCTAATTGAAATTTTAGATCAGCCAAAAAGTCATCAACTTCATCAAGAGTATAGTTTTTTCTGGTCAAAGTTTCTGTGATCACCTGATGCTTTTTCTGGAATAACTCTAATGAATTTAAAATCACATCTAAGAAATCTTTCAATCGCAATAGGTTTAAGGTATGACCAGAAGGAGCCATATCAACTACTATGCGATCTACTTTTTTTTCAGACAGTAGACGTTGGATTTCTAGTAACCCCATTAATTCATTTAAACCAGGCCAGTTCAAATCCCAAACTGGGGCTAAATCTTGTCCGTCTGCTAGACTTCCCCGCTCAACCAGTAGTTCTAAAAATTCGCTATATTTGGCCTTAAATTCTAATAGCAGTTTTTCAGCATCTAAAGCCTGAACACTCAAATTAGGCAAATCTGTTAATGGTGAAGCATAATCTTTCACTTCTGTCAGTAATACATCTCCTAAAGAATGTGCCGGATCTGTAGAAAGTAACAAAATTGTTTCTTCTGGGAACTGTTTTGCCCAATAACGAGCAAAACTGCAAGAAGTGGTAGTTTTGCCAACTCCACCTTTGCCGCTAAACATGACCAAATTAAGTGAGTCGTACTGGTTCATAATAAAGTTAAAAAATTAACGAAAAGACTAAGTAAGTAGGTCGGCGGAAAAGTTTATAACTATGTAAGGAAAAGTTAAGAAGGAGTATGTTTGTTGAATTTAATACGTTTTGTACTTATCTTGCTCACGAGTTAAAAATACCCTTAAACGAGCGCCCATATTTTAATCACCTCAGTAGATTTATTTTCCGTATTTACTTATCTTTACATAGTTTGGTTTCTTTGCGCCGACTTACTTAATAAATAATCATTAAATAAAGTGGTAAGGAGGAAGACAATCTCCTAAAAGTAGATCCCACCTTGGACAAGCTTTCTGCCAGGTTAAAAACTGTTCTAAAAGTAAGGTCTTATCTTGACAACTAACTAAGAGGTAAATCTGTATTTGTTCCTCTTGTTCTTGAACAACAACGGGTAATTGATTAACTTTGGTGATTAAATCAATAAGATTTTGTTTTTCTGCTGCTTGAGCAATACTAAAGTTATTTTGGTTTTGATAGCGTTGCTTTTTAGCTAAGAAATAATCCTTACCTCCCCCTTCAGATGGTACTATTTCTTCTATCATTCGTGGGATCAATTTTAAAGTAAATTCGTTTTTACCATTGATCTTTTCTAGCTTATTCTGATATTCTTTTTCATGGGATTTTAAATGGTTTAGCAGATTATTTGTAGAAGTAAAATAAGTTCCAAACCGCAAGGGTAAAACTGTAATCTGTTGAAAAAGTTCACAAATTACTCGATCATGATGTAAAGCCATTTGGATAATTTTTTCATCATTATTTTGGAATGATTCTAAAAATATCCCCGGTTCGACAATAGCCGCAAGTTCAGTACCATTAATTAGCACCACTTGATTAGCAGCACCCTGTGGCAAAATCAAGGGAGAGCTAGGTATTTCCAAAAAAGCATAAGTGTAGAGATTTTCTAATTCCATATATTTCACCTAGATAAAAATATTTGCTGTTACGAAGTACCTAAAGTTCATATTCATGGAAATAAGAGATAAATTTTTTCCAGATAATTTGGGGATTTACAATTACAAAAACTTGGTTATAATGATAAAAAATATTCAGGTATTTTTCATGAAAACAATTAGTAATCGCAGTATTAGCAGAGCTAAAATTAGCACAATGCCTCGGCCTAAGTCTGATGCATCAAGTCAATTGGATCTTTATAAAATGGTGACGGAGAAACAACGTATTCAGCGAGATATGTATTCTATTAAAGAACGAATGGGTTTACTTCAACAACGCTTAGATATCCTCAATGAACAGATAGAAGCGACAGAAAAAACGATTCATAAATTGCGTCAACCTCACTCAAATACTGCTCAAAATATAGTGCGTTCAAATATTTTTGTTGAGTCGAATAATTACCAAACTTTTGAGGTTGAATATTAATATCTCAAATCTTGATAAATTTGGCAAAATATGAACACATTTTCCACATTTGACCCGCGAAAGCGGGTTTTTTATGATCAACTTAAACTTCATCTAAACATTGTACTAGTACAGCTTGGCGTAAATAAAGCAACCATATTCAATCGCCAAAAAGCCTACTGTATATTAGTTTTGACTTTTGACTTTTGACTTCCGCCCTGCGGTACTAGTTATATAGCCATCCTATTTGAATTTTACTCAATATACTTGTATTCTAACACTGATCAGGAAAGGCTTGGACTTTCTCAATTTTTCAACAATCAAATAGGATTCCTATAGGTTGACACTCCCCGGTCTAAAGACGCGGGGATTCTATAGAGAGTTTCAGTCTATATCTCTCAGTTATCCCAGCTTCAGGCAGGGTTCCTTAAATATTTGGGTTCTTGCCCTGATCCTGTTTGCCATTACTGGCAGAATCATCTCTGCTTGCGGTGAGCGAAGCCGAACTGACAAGCGTAACTTTCCGAGAGTCCCCCGGTAGGTTTTTAATGTCTTTGCTGACAATTTAATTGTCTCACGAATATGGATGAAAATTTGAAATAATTTCAAATTTTTCAATTAATGTCAATGCAGGATAAAGGAAAGCCTCTAGCCTTCATCCCTTGTCTAAAGCACAGATGTAGCTTCCTAAGTCAGCTACATTTTCAAGGGTTTTCGGCATTTCCCTTATAATTCCCAATTACCGTTTTCTAAGGGTTTTGAAGATAAAAAGAGGTAGCTTACTTGCGCCCATCAATACTAAGGTAACAAGACGAGATGTTGATCTTTATTAACTTCTGCTGTGAATTCAGGTGGATATTCAAAGTCTTCCTGTTCAGCTTCTAATTCTAAGCGTGCTTCCTCTTGTTCAGCTTCTAGTTCCAAGCGTGCTTCCTCTTCTAAGGCTTGAATTTTTAAAAGAATCTCTTCTTCTTGAATCTCGAATTCTTCCTCACCAATTTCGCCAATATCAAAGGAAAGTTGCAAGCTTAATAATTGTTTATGCAAATTTTCTTGGGCATCAAATTCAGTGTTAGTCCGCTCTTGGATTTGCTCTGCAATCCAGACAACTCCATTCAGAGGACCCATGATGGGCAGTAGTAACAGTTTCGTCAGCATCGTAATAACTCCTATGAATCAAGCTGGGCAAATGTGTAGGGAGCAGTAAAATTGTTGTAGCGAATACGTAAGCGATCGCCAAATTTCTGATCAATCACTTCAACACGTTTGCTAAATTCAGATTCACTTTCCCAAGGAATCAAAAAGGCTGCATTGTAAATCATTTCTTCCGTCATGGGGTCACTGACTACAATCTCCTGAGCGAAAGGATTTAGCTCCTGAGAGAAAACTTCAATTACAGCTTGTTTGCGGGCTAGGAGATTAATTTCAATTAATTGTCCAATTTGGATGACTTCCTCCATACTCAAATTTTTGCCTTCCATGTTGTCGCGCTGCTGCTTCAAATCCTGATGAGACTCCATCATGGTTTGTAATTCCGCTTTAGCATCCCAGAAAATTTTAATGCTTACCTCTCTTTTGCCTGCTAATTTTTGAAACAATTGATTCAATTGATCTTTATGGGGATTAATCAATTGACTCATGATGGTTTCCCAATCTTTAACCACTAATCCAAACCGCAGGGGGAGAAGAACACGAAAACCCGCATCCATTGTTTGTTCTAAAACTTTTTCATGAGTTAACAAATTACGGCGAGAAGCCAAATATTTTTCTTGACGAGCCTCTGAATATAAGAAACAAAACTCATCAACCACTTGACTATGAACAGGTTGCTTATCCAATCCTTCAAGCTCAAGAGTTTCAGGAATTGTATTTGGAAAAATGCCGTACAAATAAAGAGGAATACTCATAAGCTGTGAATAAATTAAACCTAAATTTATGATTGATAAATTGGGATTAAATTGGTTTTGATGTCAAAACTAAACGTAATTTAGCGTGAATAAGATCGATTTGAGCGATACCTAAATCTATCTCACCATCTACAACAATTCCAGTATTTAAAAGTCGATCTAATAGCTCTAATACAGAAGGACGACTACTGGGTTGACCTGGATAATAAGAACCGGAAGATGGTAAAAGAGTCCCAATCTCTCCCAAATTTATATTCAAATCTGCCGGGTCAACCTCAAACATCTCACACAAATGTAAGATTTGTTCTTCTAACTTTTGCAGACTGTCTGCTGCCCGTTCTAAGTCAGGTTCACTCAGTAAATCCTCTTCCATGCGCCGAATTACTTGAGCTTCCATCAACTGGCGCACCAATTCCAATACAGTCAAAAGTAAAGGAGCTAAACCCGCTTCATTCTTGGGTTTAGAAGCAATGGTCAGTGAATTGTTGAAGTTTTCAGCGGGAGTGCAAACCATTTTTATGATGCAACCTAAAGTTTTAAATGTCTTTGATGCAATTTGATTATTAAAGTTTCAGGAGTTTCAGATACTTCAAGCCTGGATAGTTTAGGTTAGACATCAATCGCTGGATCTACGGATGATGAACTTTCTTCACTGGTTTGAGCCTGAAAATCGAGAATTTCCACGGTTGAACCCACAGGTGATGAACTTTCTTCACTGGTTTGAGCCTGGAAATCGAGAATTTCCATTGATGTATTTAAATATGGTGGAGTTCCCCCACTGGATTGAGCCTGAAAATCTAGAACTTCAATTGGTGTATCTACAGGTGATGGAATTTTTGCACTGGTTTGATACAAATCATCTTTAACATCTGCTGCTAAGGGGATTTCCTCTTTCACACTAGAAGATGTCAGTGAATTTAGCTTTGCCTCTAGACTCTCTAGACGATGCTGAAGTTGTTGATTTTCTTCAACCAAACGTTGAGCCTTAGTGCTGAGATAAGGATCGCTTTCCCACCAATTTATGCCCATTTCCTTGGCTTTATCCACAGAGGAAATTAACAAGCGAATCCGAATATGTA
>Ga0208857_1000076_pt1 | contig 26102 bp, 28 predicted proteins | sample LakMenEpi05Nov12_FD_150674 | JGI IMG/M metagenome (GOLD analysis project Ga0208857, IMG submission 150674) | Freshwater microbial communities from Lake Mendota, WI - 05NOV2012 deep hole epilimnion (SPAdes) | ecosystem: Environmental > Aquatic > Freshwater > Lake > Epilimnion/Euphotic zone ... | reverse complement strand
TAATTATGGATTCAGTTGCCATAACGTCGAACATATACTTACTTAGCTTATTTTGTATAACCTGTCTCTGATTATACTTTTATCTGCACATTTTTCCTAACTCCCTAAAAAATGGGCGAACCGGGAGTTATTAGTTAATGAATCCTTTGCTTGACATATTGAATTACTTTGGCAGCACTTTCATCTACTGACTCGCAATCAGTGTAGCAAGTGATTTCTGGATTCAAGGGTGGCTCGTAAGGATCGGTGATGCCGGTGAAATTCTTAATTTCCCCAGTTCGCGCCTTGCGGTATAAACCCTTGACATCACGTTTTTCACAGGTTTCTAAACACGCATTTACGTACACTTCTACAAACTGACCAATGTTTTGTCGCATTTCTGCTCTAATATCTCGGTAAGGCGAAATTGCAGAGATTAAGACAATCACCCCATTTCTGGTAAGCAGATGTGCTACAAAGCCAATTCGTCTTACGTTCTCGTCACGTTCAGCTTTACTAAAGCCTAAATCCTTGCACAAGAACTGACGAACAATATCGCCATCTAATCTTTCAACTCGGTATCCTTCGCTTCTTAAGACCTGTTCAACTACTTGAGAAATGGTAGTTTTTCCTGCACCACTTAAGCCTGTAAACCAAACCGTTGTTCCAGACAAATTATTAACTTGATCCATATTTGTCGTCTTTACATCAAGATGTTGTGACTGAATTTCGTGATTAATTCGGCTCATGATGTCTGTTCAATTGTTGTATAGTACATCGCTGTCTACTCGTCGGAAGAATATTCCAGCGCCGGGAGATCCTTCCGTCTCTGGTGTGTGGAATATATGCCCATCAAATACTGAATTGTAACGGCCTTCTTTGATGAAAGAATCGGGTAGTTTGATCAGTGGTCGGTAGAGATGGTGTTCTTGTCCTTCATGGATAATTGGCTCATTTGATACTGCGTTCTAAGAACTTTATACTAAAACAGTGATTATTGTCAAGTCTATACTTGATAACAGCAAGAAGATTTTGGTCAACTCATTCAATACTATTGCCAAAACCCTGAAACCCTATTGATATCGTCACGATTTTATTGGGTTTCAGACATATTTGGGAAAATTGGCAATAGTATTGCTCACAACAGAGAATTTTATCAGCTTTTAGACAGATGAATAAATCTAAGGGAATAAGTAGAAATTAATTAAATAACCAACAGAGTCGAAAAATGACTAAAACCAAAACTCAAGAACCCATTAGTAACTTAGAGTTTGATTTTATTAGTGTGCTGCATACTAAATCGGTAGCAGTTCAAGCTTATGAAAATTATATCAAAGATGCCAAGGAAGCTAATTCTCAACCCTGTGTAGAACTGTTCCAAAAATTACGGCAATCAGAAATTGAACAAGCACACGAAATTCGCCATCATCTGCAAGAAGTTATGCAGAAAGGGAAGATGTAATTAATGCTGGGGGCAGGTTTAAGAGGTTGATGATTTTAAACCCACCCCTAACAATTAACGAATATACTCTTTCAGTACACTATTCCGATTAGGATGGCGTAGTTTACGGAGTGCTTTAGCTTCGATTTGGCGAATGCGTTCGCGGGTAACATTGAAAATCTGGCCGATTTCTTCCAGAGTTTTCATGCGACCATCATCTAAACCATAGCGAAGTCGGAGAACGTCTCTTTCACGGGGACTGAGACTATCTAGAACTTTTTCTAGGTCTTCCCGCAGCAGGTTCTTAGAAACTTGATCTTCTGGTGTTTCGCCATCAGATTCGATAAAATCACCTAAACGGGAATCTTCTTCTTTACCGATAGGTGTTTCTAAGGAAATTGGCAACTGGGCAGATTTGGCAATAAACCGCAGTTTCTCGATGGTCATTTCCATGCGAGTCGCAATTTCTTCTTCTGTGGGTTTGCGTCCCATTTCTTGGGAGAGGAGTTTGGTGGTTTTCTTAATCCGAGAAATGGTTTCGTAGAGATGAACTGGTAACCGGATAGTGCGGGACTGATCAGCGATCGCTCTTGTAATTGCTTGACGTATCCACCATGTAGCGTAGGTAGAAAACTTATAGCCTTTTTCGTGATCAAACTTTTCAGCGGCACGAATCAAACCCAAACTACCCTCTTGAATCAAGTCTTGGAAGGACAAGCCCCGATTCATGTATTTTTTGGCAATGGAAACTACAAGCCGCAGGTTAGATTGTACCATTTTGTCCTTCGCTCTGCGGCCAACGTGCAGCCGATAACGAAAGGTCGGTAATGGTAACGATACTTCTGCTGCCCATTCACTGTCTCTAGGATCGCGTTCTAGGCGTTCACAAAGCCTTTCCCTCGCTCGTTCTAGTTCCAGTAATTCAGCAATTTTCCGCGCTAATTCAATTTCTTCGTCTGCGCGTAACAAACGAATCCGCCCAATTTCTTGCAAATACAAACGAATGGAATCTTCGGTGTAGTGCTTTTTCTTGGCAATTGGTGTCCGACGACGCGATTTAGCGGCTTTTCCAGACTTTGCGTCGTCCTCATCAGACTGAGGCTCTAAAAAATCATCAATTTCGCCGTCATCAGTCAGCAATAAGTCCTCTTGTTCTTCTATTAAGAGTGCTTGTAATTCGATCTCAGGCGGATTTATCATTTCTAGGTCAGGCTGATAAATATTATCGAGTACGTTGTTAGCCTGGTTCATGCCGCGTTCCTCATGCTCCTTGCAGAATCAGTTACTCAAGACATTTTGATTACTTTTGGCATTAAGTAATCTCTAAAACCGAAAATTAGGGTTTGGCTGATTACCCTCAAAATATTTTCGGTGATTTTTTTCCTGTTTTATGCAGGATGGTTTAGTAAAAGTGGCAAATATCACTTTTTAGTGAATTGCTCGCTTTTTAAATTGTCATTCTTGGTAATTCCCCATGTCACTTTTGATTGAGCAAATCTATAGCCTAGATCCATTTTTTTTCAAAAAGTTTCCTGATGGAGATACAAGTATATGACATTTGGCAAATTTAACTGTAAATACTGTTCCGATTGTAGCCTGTTTCACAAAAATTGCCCTCTTTTTGTGCATTATCTATGAACTCATTTACTAAGATTAAGCCACCTTTATCAAAAAGACATTAAAAATGGTGGTGATACCATTAAATCTTGTTGAAAACTTTTTGGTTTGACAGTGGCATTCTCATTAAATTAAAAGGTAGGCACACTTTTATAAAACTTACACAAATTGTTCCCAACTGCACAAATAGTATTTATGTTCTGTTGTAACTTCACCCGAGGACGGGTAATTGTTTACAGAAATTAGTTCTGGTTGAACTAATTGGACATATTCACTTTGGCGCTAGTGATTGGTTTTTGTTTCCAGGAACTAACCCTTGTATATGCTATACCAAGAACCTGAACTAAGGAGTTAAAGTTATGGCATATTTTTAGCTGGGTAAAAGATGAATTGAGAGAAATCTCAATTTAGCCTTATTCACACATTAGCGCAGAGTTGAGATTTCTACCCTGTGCAACTTGACAAACTGTTCCTATTGTATACAACGATATTTTAATCAGGTGATAAATAATATTGTTGCTAAAGTTACCTAATGATCTATTTAAGTAATTTTACGTATGTCAATTGTGATTTTGAATACTTCTGATTTTAAGAAAGCGGCTGTCATCTGGTTATGAAAAGTTTTGTGTATGCTTACCAATCTTTGCTTTGTAGATAATATCTAGTTGCGCTTTCTAAGCATAGCAAATGCTTTCCCTATTTGTGGAGAAAATTTGTGATTTTTAGCGAAAAAGTTATGGGAACAGGGAACAGGGAACGGGGGAGGTAGAAACTTAATTACCAATTACCCATTACCCATTACCCATTACCTTAGATATCTAAATCTGTCATATTCAGTTTAGATCCATAAGTTTCAATGAATTCCCGTCTTGGTGCGACGCGATCGCCCATTAAGATGGTAAAAATCCGATCAGCTTCGGCTGCGTCTTCAATTTCCACTCGTTTTAGGGTACGGGTTTCTGGATTCATGGTGGTTGTCCAGAGTTGTTCTGGCATCATTTCTCCCAAACCTTTAAAACGTTGAATGGTATAGTTAGCATTGCTGGGAAGAGTACCTAGATGCTGTTGCAATTCCCGTTCGCTGTAACAATACTGATAATTTTTTCCTCGTTCTACTTTGTACAGTGGAGGACAAGCAATATAGATGAAACCTTGTTCAATCAATGCCCGTTGATAGCGATAGAAGAAAGTTAGCAACAGCGTGCGGATGTGCGCCCCATCTACGTCAGCATCGGTCATCAAGACTATGTGATGATATCGTAATTGTGCAGCGTTGAATTCTTCACCTTTGACACCTAAACCGAGTGCGGTAATTAACGATTGAATTTCGTTATTTTTATAGATTTTGGAATCGTCAGTTTTTTCAATGTTGAGGATTTTACCACGCAGAGGGAGAATTGCTTGGGTTCTGCGATCGCGTCCTTGTTTGGCGCTATTGTGAACAAATACACCACTGGCTAAAGCGAAGTTATGTGTTTGCGGAACTTCGATATCGTAAACGTCTACCTGTTCTGCTAAACGTTCAATACTGACAATGCGGTGATTGTAATTAGCAACAGCTTCATAAGCTAATGCTGGATTACCATCAAAGTAACGTTGACAAAAACTATCAACCCGTAATAAAGACTTGTCTTTTGTCTGTTGACGGTAAGTATTATAAGCTTCTAAATCAAGCTTACCTTGCTCAACTTCAATCTGCTTGAGGACAGTAATAGTTTTGCGATAGTAGGTTTGCTGCAAAGTAGCATGACGTTGGGCGCGAAATTCAGGTGTCCATTGTTGCTGTGTTTTTTCTCGCCGCCATGCCAATAAAGCTTCATTTTCCCATTGTTCCTTAGCCAAAACTGATTGAGTTTCACGGGCTTGGGGATTATTAGCAAAATAGGTGCTAACTCTTTGGGATTGGGCTAACCGGTTGGCTTCATCACTCCAATAGTCTTGCTGTGCTTGATTGAGGCGTTCATGGTTTTCCTGACGATAAGTTTCGTTATTGTCATAAAACTCTCTCCATTTGCCCAGCATATAGCTTTGATAAGCTTCATCTTGCCATTGTTCCTTAGCTTGTGCTGACAAAATTTGCTGCGTTTCCGGCTGCTGCATTCTTTGACTCATCTTGGCACGAAATTCTTTACCTTGACGAGTTTTCCGGCTCTTTTCAATTACATCTTGACGATGTAATGTTTTTTCAATATGAGCGCGATGCAAAGCTAAGTGGGACTCAACCGATAACCGCTGTAAATTGGTAGGATTGTTATTGCGTTTGTTGAAATCAAGATGATGGCAATGTTCTCCGTCTGTTAGCTGATAAACACCTAAATAACGGTTATACCAATCCGCTAAGGTATGGGTGAACAACCAAGAATCAGAACGGGGATTCCAAACCATTTCATAACCATTAATGGTAATCCCTGGATTGTTTATATCAGATATTTGCTGATATAGAGGCATGAGGGAATCATCAGGGGTTAAAAATGCAGCTTGCTTGTAGCTGCCATCGCGTAACATGAAGCGATGATCCGGTGTGCAAACAATTGTTTCGCTATTATCCAATGTCACCTTAATGACTTCAGCATTGGCTTTAGTCATGCGGGGGTTAATAATCTGTTCTACCCCAATAGCGCCATCATTGCGAATGGTGTAGCAAAAATGCTCTTTGCCGATTGCTTGTTCGGCGACGATTTCTTTAAAACTGAGCGATCGCCCATCAACTAATGCTACTAATGTATCACCATGAAAACAGCCACCAGCAGAATCGCCTTCCACGATGTATATTTCAGACTCAGCAGGGTCACGAGAGCTACAATCTGCTAATTTACCCGGAAGAGGAGAAGATTCTAATACTGATTTCCGACGGACTAATTCCCGTGCATGACGGGCAGCTTCAGCAGCTTTAAACGCTTGGATAGCTTTATCTAAAATAGCATCAGCGATCGCCGGATGGAAGTCCAAATACTCTGTGAGAACTTCACCCACAAAAGAATCAACAATACCGCGAACTTCAGTATTTCCCAGTTTAGTTTTAGTTTGTCCTTCAAATTCAGGATCAGGGACTTTCACAGAAATTACAGCAGTTAAACCTTCGCGGACGTGTTCACCACTAAGATTAGATTCACCTTCTTTAATTTTATTGCGTTTGCGAGCAGTGGCATTTAATGTCCGAGTTAAAACTGCTTTTAAACCTTCTAAGTGCGTACCACCATCAATAGTCCGAATATTATTAGCAAAGCCGAGGACATTATCTGTGTAAGCATCCGTACACCACTGCAAAGAAACTTCTACCTGGACGTTATTCCGTTCCCCTTGGACATAGATAATTTCTTCATGAAGTGGTTGCTTTTCACGATTCATGTAGGCGATATATTCCTTAATACCGCCTTTATATTCGTAAGTTTCTATTCTCGGTGTGTCGCTTTTCAGGATTTCTAAACGATGATCCGTAAAAATAATTCTGACACCTGCATTCAAATACGCCAACTCGCGCAAACGACCTGATAAAGTAATGTAATCAAATTCTATGCTGGTGGTAAAAATTTGTGTATCTGGCTTGAAGGTAATAGAAGTACCCGTTCTATCTTCTTCATAAGGCGTTGCGACCAATTCCGTAACGGCGAAACTGCGTTCATATCGCTGGTTATGTACCTTGTGATCACGCCAAACCGTAACTTCTACAAACTCAGACAGGGCGTTAACAACCGAAATCCCCACCCCGTGTAAACCACCGGAAACTTTGTAGCCACCACCACCAAACTTACCACCAGCGTGGAGAACAGTTAACACTGTTTCTAAAGCTGATTTCCCGGTTTTTGGGTGGATGTCTACGGGAATACCCCGACCATCATCTGTTACTGTCACAGAACCATCAGCATTGATATCCACTTCAACATGGGTACAGTGACCCGCTAGAGCTTCATCAACAGAGTTGTCCACTACCTCGTAAACTAAATGGTGGAGTCCTCGCGGACCTGTAGTACCAATGTACATCCCTGGTCGTTTGCGGACGGCTTCCAGACCTTCCAGAACTTGAATCTGATCGGCACTGTAACTGCTCGTCATGAAAATTCTCCTGATGCTTGGGGTTAATATCGCCAAAAGGCGAAAAAAGTTAAATCACCCCAATAGTATATCACAAAAGCCTTCCTGCCGTCTGTAGCGCAATTTAATGAGAATTTTATATAGGGGTTATCACCCTAGTGATAATTGGCAAGAAAATTCCCTATTTTTCGTTCTTTTGCCCACTGACAACGAACAACTGACAACTAACAACTGTACGGGCGAAGCATTTGGAGAACTATTTTTGGCAATGACCGATAATTTATCTTCCAAATGCTTCGCCCCTACTAACAACTGACAACGAACAACTGACAACTGACTAATGACTAAATTAATTGTAATTTGTGGGGCAACAGCGACGGGTAAATCTGGTTTAGCTTTGAGTTTAGCACAAAGGTTAAATTCTGTAATTCTTAGTGCGGATTCTCGTCAAGTGTATCGTGAGTTTGATATTGGTACAGCTAAACCAAATGTGATTGAACAAAAATCAGTTCCCCATTATTTGATAGATATCTGTGAACCAACTGAAATAATGACATTAGCAGATTATCAGGAACAAGCACAAGCTTTAATTGCTAGTTTGGGAGTTGAAACACTGTTGTTAGTGGGTGGAACTGGTTTATATATTCGTTCCATTGTGCAAGGAATGAAGATTCCCAGAGTTGCACCACAGCCAGAATTGCGATCGCAATTAGAATCTCTTGGGCAAATTCAACTTTACCAGATATTGCGACAAGTTGATGCGATCGCTGCTCAAAAAATTCATGCTAACGATTTGGTGCGAACTTTAAGAGCTTTGGAGGTTTACTATACAACTGGTATTCCCATTTCTGAGCAGCAAGGAGAAAATCCTCCGAATTATCCAATTTTACAAATTTGTTTAGATTCTGATGCCGAACATTTAGATGTGAGAATTCGCAACCGGACTGAGCAAATGATAGCTGATGGTTTAGTTGGTGAAGTTGAATATCTTTGTCAAAAATATGGTACTGATTTATCTTTATTAAATACATTAGGATATCAAGAAATCAAGCAATATTTAACTGGTGAAATTTCTTTAGAAGAAGCTAAAGAATTAATTGTTTTACATACCAGACAATTCGCCAAACGTCAACGAACTTGGTTTAGACAATCTCCTAATCTTGAATATGTTAATATGGATAATCCTGATTTATTAGAAACTGTTTGGAGACGAATAAATAGATCCCCGACTTCTTGAAGAAGTCGGGGATCTGGTAAAACCGAACTCTAAATAAATAAACTAGGAGAAACCTTAAAATATTCTCCCAAGGCTTTAGCTTGTGCTTTACTAATTGAACGTTTACCGTTGACAACCTCTGAAACTACACCGCTGCTAGAACCAAGAATACGTACTAAGTCAGCTTGACGAATGCCGCTAGATTCCATAATATGTAGCAATATATCATGAGGTGTAGATTCATCCATTGGATAATTTTCTTCCTCATAATCTTCAATTAGTCTGACAAGCAATTTGTGTAAAGCTCGCTCCTCTGGACTACGATTTTTTTTAAAAGTTAGATATTCTGCAACTTTTAAAAGACGTTCATAGTCTTCCTCTGTGTCAATTACTTTAGGAGCGATTTCTGCTAGTAATTGACTATAAGTATTTCGGTCAAAAGTAAGGGTCATTTTTCCATTTATTTTTACTATATTCGGCGTGAGTTAGCAAGTATTTGTAGTACACCGTTTGATCTTCATAATCCATTCCTACAATTAAACGATAATCATTACCTTTGATATTGAAAACAGTAAAATTACCAACAGCTTCAGCATCTCGGTGAAATTTTTGAACATCATTTAAACTTTGCCATTCGGATTTTTTAACTGTTTTATACCAATCTTCAATTTGTTTTTTGATATCAGGGTACTTTGCTGCTTCTTCGCGGAGGGTGCGAATGTGAATTAAGTGCATAATATATTTTGGGTTTATTTTTTAACTTTTTTGTGAGAGTCATCGTTCTGCTTCCTCTTACCTTTTAACTCTTTTAACTATTTATATTCTCTCAAAATGAGAGTAAATTGTCAAGCCCTAATTAGGACTTACGCAAAATCCCTCTGAAACCCTCTTCCCTTCGAGTCCTTCGCTTCTTCGTGGTTCATTTCTCTATAATTAAAAACTCCACAAAGATGAAAAATCCTTGAGGAGCTTGAGAGAGTATTAACAGCTTTTACCGAGCCATAAAGAATTAAGCCATAACACACCAAATAGTAAATTTACTAATTATCTGGGAGTTGCTTTTTCAACGCATCTAATAAAGCCCAACGGCTATCCGTAGGTGGTTCAGAAACAGCAGTATTTAAAATACCTGGACAATTAACATTGCATAATTGACGCTGAGGTAATGCTAAACACATCTGCTGATAGAGCCATTCACTGGGATCAAAATGACCATCAGGTGCTAAAGTTTCCAGTAAATCCTCTACAGCAACTTCCATTTCTAAAGGCAAATCTTCCGTTTGATTAGCGGTTTCGTCTAACCAAATGACTTCCTGAGTATTCAGAACCAAACGATGGTTATACTGCTGCAAACATCGGTTGCAGGTACAGGTAACAATTGTTTCTGCCTGAGATGAAACTTCTAAATAATTACCCTGATGTTTAACCTGGATAACTCCGCGAACTGGTGTCAATGTTTCTAGTCCAGGCAGAAACTCTTGAACTTGAATTTCCTCTGTCCGCTCCGGGGCTTTAGTTAGCTGCGGAATAAAAATAGCGTCCATAGGATTTGTGAAATACCCTTAAAATTGAGCATGGGTAATGGGTAAATGGTGATTGATAAAATCATCACCTATTCCCTATTCCCTAATTATGGTGTAACTGCCTGACGAACAACTAAATAACGATAAGGTTCTTTACCGCGACTGAAGGTTTCTAAATCAGAAAATTCCTGCAATAACGTGTGGATTTGGCGACGTTCTGAAGAACTGAGAGATTGAAGTTCTACCTCTCTGCCCGAAAAGCGAACTTCTGCGGCAGCATTTTCTGCTAAAGTGCGGATTTCGCCTTCTCGTCTCACCCGATAACCACTCAATTCAACCGTGTAAGCCGTTTGATTGTCTTCTGGTTGGTTTAAGTTGAGAACGGAATTTGCTAGATACTGAATTCCGTCTAGCACCGAACCACCAGCACCAATTAAAATCCTAATTTGTTCTGATGTTAAATTAGTTTGATCTATTGTCAACCAGTAGCTTGCTCCTGCTGGGACATCTTGCTCAGAAGATGGGGTAGTTTCTAAATTAGCCCGTACTTGGGTAGATACACCAGTCAGAAGTAGCAAATTCTGTAACCATTGTTCACTACTTTGCATAGAAATGTCGCTCATAATCAACCATTAGCCTTTTTCTTAGAACTTTTGGGTTCAAATGGCAACGCTTTTACTTCGATAGTTTGGGCTTCTTTCTCTTGTAAATCTACGATTTTTTGAATTTCTTCTGGTAGAGGTTCACGGGAGAGAATATAGGTTTGGACGGTTTGGAAAACGTTACCAATTACCATATACATGAGAACTCCAGCCGGTAGAGGAAAGAATAAAAACATCCCAGAAAACAGCACAGGGGTAATTTTATTTACTGTATCTTGCTGAGGGTTGCCACCGCTGGAATTTTGTCCAGACAGCATTTGGCTCACATAAAGGCTGATACCAAAGAAGACAATCATCCCCACAATATCCCAGTGGACTGTGTTATCGGCATCAATAGCTCCGACTCGACCCAAAGCATCAATAAAGAGAAATCCTTTCTCTGCGGCTAGTCCGGGAATTGTGCCTTGAATGGTCACGTCTCCGGGTTCTAGAGCCTCTATATTGCCTTGGGCATCAATTTTAACCCTTTCTTCACCTTTAGTGATTTTCCAGTCAGGTGTTAATTTAGTTTCTGGGTGTTCTGCTAAGAGCAAATCAAATGGTTTCCCTTCTACGGTTTGATATTGAATCTTAGTCTTTTCTCCCACTGTTAACTTATTACCGCCTGGTAAAATGGCAGAAATGGGAGTATGTTCTCCATCAGCAATATAAATATTTTGCGGAGAAGTGGCAAAGGCTTGGGGTTGAATGCGCTCAATTTGTTCTTGAGGGAAGATTTGCAGATTAACGGAATAGTTAACGCCGGAAAAAGGCGACCCCCGCAAAGTGGCAAACAGTGCTAGTAATACTGGCATCTGCAAAAGTAGAGGGAGACATCCTGCTAAGGGATTACCAAATTCATTTTGGACCTTGAGCATTTCCTCTTGTTGCTTTTGCTGATCGTCTTTATAGCGTTCTTTGATTTCTGCCATGCGCTTTTGCATCAGCGGTTGCACGACTTTCATCCGTCGCATACTACGGATAGAACCGGCACTCAGGGGATAGAGTGCAAAGCGGATAATCAATGTTAAAGCTACTATCGCCAAGCCATAGCTAGGGACAAAACCATAGAAAAGGTCTATGATTGGCAACATCACGTTGTTCGAGAGAAACCCGATACCAAAATCCATTATTCTGAATTCAACCTGCGGTACTTTGACACTCCCACCCCGGTGAGGAATGGGATGCTTAGTTGAGCCTATCCTCTGACTAGAGGGGGTTCTCTCCCAAGCTTTTGCTCTATATTGTAGAGGTTTTTGTTAAGCATTGCTGTGACTATCCACAAGCTACGCCAGCGAGGGAAGCTACGGATAGCCGCACATTATCTAAAAATCTGAATGTTGCCGCTCTGGACAAATGACTTATTTAGAACTGCTATATTGGGGATTTTTAGCAGCAACTTTTTCGTTAATGTAGTCATAGACTTCCCGAAAATTAGGAACAGCCCGCATTTCTATGAGAGTACCATTTTTGAGAGTGATTGCCATATCTCCCCATAGGCCGATGGCACGGGGAACTTTGACAACTTTTACCACTTCTGAATAAATTACATCAAAGCGATCGCGTCCCATCCAACCGCCAGTTACACATATCCTTCGATCTGTGATCCGGAAGCGCAGCCATATAGCCCTGACTATTGCCCCCACAGCTAAGGGGATACCCACCACTGTCAGTCCAATCAGCAGATTGAGAATTAAATCCCCAATGTGGGGACCACCCTCATAAAAAACTTCTTCACGAATGCCCATTTAATACCTCAGTTTGTGCCAACAACTGCTCTAATTCTTGCAGAAATTTCTGAGTTTCGCACTCAGATTCTGTTGTTGTTGGTTTCACAATTAATACTAGCCGCCATCCTGGGACTAATTTAGGCAATAATTGATGTAATGCTGCTGTCATTTGTCTTTTGATTTTGTTGCGAACAACGGCGCGTTTACTGACTTTTGTACTAATGGCAATACCAATTTTTGTGGCAAGGGGGGCAGTATCCAAAGAAGGTTCTGTCAAAAGAGTAGGTTTTAAAGCTCTCAAAGTAAAATGAGAACTATGTCGCCGAATTCCTTCCCGGAAAACTGCCTGAAAATCCTGACGGGATTTGAGACGATATGCTTTGGGCAAAGCCACAACAGTTATTAATTGCTGAATTTTACCCTAAACACTCAAACGATGCCGTCCTTTTTTTCTTCTAGCACTAATCACGTTTCTGCCGTCTGGTGTCCGCATTCTGGCGCGAAATCCAGATGTTCTTTTTCTCTTACGGCAAGTGCCACCCAGGGTTCTTTGCATACTGTTCTCCTTTTAGGCGATTTTCATAAAAAGTCACAATCTGATATTTTACCACTTTACAGGCAACAAAAACATATTTCTGGATAGAGTTGTCAGTTGTTCGTTGTCAGTAGGGGCGAAGCATTTGGAAGATAAATTATCGGTCATTGCTAAAAATAGTTCTCCAAATGCTTCGCCCGTACAGTTGTCAGTTTTCAGTTGTCCGTTGTTCGTTGTTCGTTGTCAGTTCCCTTTTTAAGTAATACTGATAATCCATGTACCAATATAACGCAGTAATGGGACATCACCGGGGGAAAGAACTTGACATTTGAAATAGTAAACTCCCCCAAAAGCTGGATTCTGTACATTGGATAAGACTAACTCGACTTTGCGACCGGCGGGAACTGGTTCTTCAGGAAATATTTGAATCACACCACCTTCTTTATCCCATTTGACTTCAGATAGGGGGACTTTTTTACCTTTAACTATGACTTCAACACTTTTGGGATCGAAAGTTCCCTTGTAATAATCAGGATAAGTAATGGTAAATTGAGCTACTGCTAGTTTCATTTGTTTGGCAGGAACTCTGAGTATATAACGATCTGTGCTGTTGGTTTGTCCGCCAAAATCTAACCGAAAGGGTAACTGATTTGCGCTGTTAACACCGCTAAAAAGTGTTAAACCATTCTGGGCTAAAGTTATCGCTGGTAAACCCGCTAATAAGCAGCTAGTCACAGCTAAGGCAGAAAGTAGGCGTTTCATAAATTAGGTTTCCTCTAGTTGGTAGTTTGTCACGAAGTATCAGTATTTGTAACTAAACTTTACTACTATATACTTGACAATTGACGTTGGTGAAAGATAAAAGTGCCTTTTTAGTGAAAACTTCCATTCCTGAAACTAAGATTATAGGACTTACGCGCAGTACCAACCTGCGATGAGACGAATAAACGAAATTGTGTTGTTTTTGGCTTTGTGAATAAATTATTGAGTAGGTGTTTATTGGGTTTGACCCAGCCAACAAGAGATAAAATCCAGATTATATAGTTAGGACTTACGCACTAGTTACGGAATAAACGAACCACAGAGGCACAGAGAACACAGAGAAATGAGGGTTTGAGAGATATTTTGCGTAAGTCCTGATAGTTTTGTATTGCTAAAGGATAATTTTTATTGCTAATTATAAATATTTTAGTACACAAGTATATTTTAAATAAATAAAACTTTCAGAGTGAGATTTTTTCCAAATATAAAATAATCTGAAGAACAATATACAAAATGTAGATATCGGCATAGGATGTGCGATAACTAATTCTACTTATAGCTATTTTGCCAGGATGATATTTGCATATTGTCAAGTTGAGATTGTGAATAAAGCCCAAGGATAGGAAAAACAAAAAGGTTGAAAGTTCTATCTACAAAGGTAATTCATGGTTAATCATCCCGACAGTTTAATTAATAGTCAAGGGATTTATTTCTAGGAGATTTCATGAAAATAGCAGTTGCGAAAGAAATAGAAGTTTGTGAACGGCGTGTAGCTTTAATTCCTGACACCGTAGCTAAATTAGTCAAACAAGGTTTAGAAGTTTGGGTAGAAGCTGGTGCGGGAGAAAAAGCATTTTTCAGTGATGCTGACTATGAAGCCGCAGGGGCAAAAATTAGCCATGATTCTGCTCAATTATGGAGTGAAGCAGATATTTTACTCAAAGTTAGCCCACCCCAAACCAGAGAAGATGGCCGGACAGAAATTGAATTACTTAAATCAGGTTCTGTATTAATTAGCTTCCTGAATCCCCTGGGAAATCCCGTAATTGCCCAACAATTGGCAAATCGGCAAATTACAGCCTTGAGTATGGAATTAATCCCCCGTACCACCAGGGCGCAAAGCATGGATGCCTTGTCTTCCCAGGCTTCACTGGCGGGCTATAAAGCCGTATTGATTGCGGCGGCGGCATTACCGAAATATTTCCCCATGTTAACCACCGCTGCGGGGACAATTGCTCCCGCCAAAGTATTTATTATGGGTGCAGGTGTGGCAGGATTGCAAGCGATCGCCACCGCAAGACGACTAGGAGCAGTAGTAGAAGCCTTTGATATCCGCCCAGCCGTTAAAGAAGAAGTCCAAAGCTTAGGAGCGAAATTCGTCGAAGTCAAACTTGAAGAAGAAACCGTCGCAGCCGGTGGTTACGCCAAAGAAATATCCGAAGATAGTAAAAAGCGCACCCAAGAACTAGTAGCCAGCCACGTCAAAAACTCCGATATCGTCATTACCACCGCCCAAGTACCAGGAAGACAAGCCCCCAGACTGGTGACAGAGGAAATGGTGGCACAAATGAAACCCGGTTCAGTAATTGTGGATTTAGCCGCAGAACAAGGTGGAAACTGCGCTTGTACAGAAGCAGGTAAAGATATTGTTTGGAACGGTGTAACAATCATTGGACCAATTAATTTACCCTCATCAATGCCAGTACACGCCAGCCAACTGTACGCAAAAAACATTACCTCATTAATGCAACTGTTGATTAAAGATAAAGCCTTAGAAATCAACTTTAGTGACGATATCGTTGACGCAGCTTGTGTTACTCATGGTGGAGAAATTAGAAACCAACGAGTAAAGGACGCTTTGCAAACGGTAGCGGTTTAAAAAGCCCAGGCGAATAGAATTCGCGGCTACACAGGCGAAGTCCGCCTGCGCGGACTAATTATGGAATAACGAACCACAGAGGCACAGAGTTCACAGAGAAATGAGTGTTTAAGGGATATTTTCCATGATTGTTGTAAATCTTCTCTTTGCGTCTTTGCTCCTTTGTATCTTTGCGCGAAACCTCTTAAATCCAAAAATCACATGACACAAGCATTACTTCCAGCCTTATTTGTCCTCGTCTTAGCCTCTTTTATCGGCTTTGAAGTCATCAACAAAATTCCCCCCACGTTACACACTCCGTTAATGTCCGGTTCAAATGCCATTTCCGGGATTTCCGTAATTGGTGCAATCCTGGCTGCGGGGGAGAGAAACACGAATTTATCGGTAATTCTCGGTTTAATCGCCGTAATTTTGGCAATGGTTAACGTTGTCGGCGGTTTTTTAGTCACTGACAGAATGCTGCAAATGTTTAAAAAAAAGGAAGTTAAAGCATGAGCGACTTTTTACCAACTGGGATTCAGCTAACTTACTTAGTCGCTGCATCATTATTTATCTTAGGTTTGAAAAAGCTGGGTTCTCCCGCTAGTGCTAGAAATGGTAATCTTGTCGCTGCGGTGGGGATGTTATTAGCAATTGTTGCCACAATGCTAGATCAGCACGTATTAAATTACGAGATGATTTTGGTAGGCTTGGCTATTGGTTCGGTAATTGGCGCTGTTATTGCTTACAAAGTGCAAATGACGGAAATGCCGCAAATGGTGGGTTTACTCAACGGTTTGGGGGGAGCATCTTCCGCACTTATCGCTGTGGCTGAATTTTGGCGGTTATTAGATAGTTCACAGCCTATCCCCCTCGATGTCAACATTTCCATGTTATTGGATGTGTTAATTGGTGGCGTGACTTTAACAGGTAGTTTTCTCGCTTTTGCCAAATTGCAAGGTTTAATTAGCGGTACTCCCATTACCTTTCCTTTGCAACAACCTTTTAACATCCTGCTTTTAGGTTCTTATTTAGCTGGAAGTGCCTATTTAATCAGGACACCAGATAGCCTCCCCGTATTTTTAGCAGTGGTGGCTGTTTCCTTGGTGTTGGGTGTGATGTTCGTCCTCCCCATTGGTGGGGGAGATATGCCTGTTGTCATATCCCTGTTAAACTCCCTCTCCGGTGTGGCTGCGGCTGCGGCTGGATTTGTGGTGATGAACAATATGTTAATCATTGCCGGTGCTTTGGTGGGGGCTTCTGGTCTTATCCTGACGGAAATTATGTGTAAGGCTATGAACCGTTCTTTGTTCAGTGTCTTATTTAGTGCTTTTGGTTCTGTCTCTACTTCTAGTGGTGGTGCGGCGGCTGGTGCTAGTGATCAACCTGTTCGCAGTATTGATGCGGAAGAAGGGGCGATGATGTTGGGTTATGCCCGTTCTGTGGTGATTGTCCCAGGTTACGGTATGGCGGTTGCTCAAGCACAGCATAGCGTCCGGGAGTTGGCTGATCAATTAGAGCGCATGGGTGTGGATGTGAAATATGCGATACATCCGGTGGCGGGGAGAATGCCGGGTCACATGAATGTATTATTGGCGGAAGCTAATGTGGCTTATACGCAGTTGTATGATATGGAGGATATTAATCCCCAGTTTGAACAGGCTGATGTGGCGTTGGTGATTGGTGCTAATGATGTGGTCAATCCGGCGGCGCGTAGTGATAAGAATAGTCCTATTTATGGGATGCCGATTTTGGAGGTTGATCGCGCAAAGCAAACTATTGTGATTAAGCGCGGTATGAGTGCTGGTTTTGCAGGTGTTGATAATGAGTTGTTTTATAAGGCTAAAACGACGATGTTGTTTGGTAGCGCTAAGGATATGGTGGCTAAGTTGGTGAGTGAGGTGAAGCAACTTTAGGTTAATTTTAGGGGTGTAGTTTTTGACTATGCCCTTGCTCTTTATAATACAAAGATACAAATAAGCAAAATCATAAAATTATATGTCGGCAATAATTCAGTTAAAAAGCTTTCAAATCAACGAAATTTGGTTACTAGGTACTCGAATATACTTTAATGATGATTTTGTATCCATTAAACCATTTGAAGAAGATGCTTATTCATTTTTTACTAAATACCAAAATGATCCTCAATTTGGACATACTGCTCATAAATATTGTAAAAGAGTCCACCAAACTTATACCCAAAAAATTGATGAATTAGTCAAACTCAAAGAAGAGTTGGAAAAATCAGGAGAGTTTAAGGAAGTTGAATTACGTGATGAACCATCATCTATTGGGCTACCAAAGATTTTGGTTTATACACATATAAAAACAGACATTTATACTGAATTTGATGGTTTGATTTTTGTTTCAGTAAAAAGGATATCTGATCAAGAATTTAAAGTTGAGGATGCTAAAGATTTTATTCAAAAAGAAGGATCAGTAACTCCTATATATGACCAAGCACAGATAGGATCTAATCAACATCAATTTAGTGAAAAATTTTCGTATAATATTTCTGCTAGCTGCAATTGGAGATATACTACTGGCTCAGTGGATTTCAGTAACAATAACTTTAATCCAGAAGTTAATATTGATTTGCTTGTATTTTATGTATCTTTAATAGATGAAAATATTGTTTATTTTAATATGCCTCATGGAACAATGGATGCAGGAAAAAATTATTATTTTTTAATTGGAGATAGACTACATATTAAAGAAGTAATTACTCATGATTTAGAAACACTGCGTTATCTAAAATTTTTAGAAAATAGACTCAAATTAATTAGAGAGGATATACTTGAGGTTCAAGGTAAGTTATTCAATCAAGTTCCTTTATTGCCTTGGTCTTGGAAGTTAATTAATCCACAAACCTATTCTCAATCTATTGGATATTCAACATACCTTCAAAGATGCTTAGAAAATATTGTCAAATATAGATTGTATCTACCAATCTTTCGAGAAGTAATAGAAGCATACAAAGAATATGAAGAAAAAGGAATTGGGTTTTATAACTTAACTAATCCTATTATGCCTTTTCAATCCCAGTATCAGACGGAGCTTCCTTATCCATTAGAGATAGAAAATAATAAGATTAAAGTAAATAAAGATGTCAAACTATTATGTGGGTATGTAGGATACCCAGAAAAACTAAATAATTTTTTGCTTACCCTTCAAAAATTAGCAGATGAAACATTTGAACTGCTTCAAAGTATTACCGTAATACCAGCATTGCAAACAGGTATGGTTGCCACAGTAGTTTCGTTGATGGCAATGCTTATATCTATAATAGCCTTCATATTTGCCCCAGCAGTTAACAGTTTATACAACTTTTTTCAACCATCACAATCCCCTTTAATCAAAGAGAATCAAGAATTACTCTTAAAAACACCAGAAGCTAAACAGAATGTTCAACCGAAACTCGAAACATTTCCTGTCAAGAAACAAAAACTTCAAGATAATACTGATGTAAAACCCACAATAAATCCTTTAAAAACACCAGAAGCTAAACAGAATATTCAACCAAAAATTGAAAAGTCTCCTGTCAATAAACAAAAAACTCAAGATAATACCAATGCAAAACCCACAATAAGTCCTTAACTTATTGGAAAATAAAAATATCTTACCTTCGTGTTCTTCACGTCTTCGTGGTTCATTTAAAAGGGATATTTGGGGGAATGTGTGCGATTCCTACGGTGAGTTGTGCGATGTCTGGGGTGAACGGTGCGATCGCTGTTTGGGAAGTTGAGAGGGTGCGATCGTTTTTGGGAAGTTGGAGGGGTGCGATCGCTGTTTGGGAGGTTGAGGGGTGCGATCTCTCTTTCTCTGTGTCCTCTGTGTCTCTGTGGTTCGTTAAAAAAGGATGTTTGGGGAAGTTGAAGGGGTGCGATAGCGAAGCGCTGCTGCAAGCAGTTCGCTGTTAGGAGGTTGAGAGAGTGCGATCGCATAGCTATTCTTCTTCTGCTAAAATCTGTGAAATATCCCGTGCAGAATGAATTAACCGAACAATTTCAATATACTCATCCCCTTCTAAATAAAAAATTAGATGCTTTTCAAATCCTCTAACTCCCCACTTCCGCAAACCAACTAAATGCGGATTTTTAACATTATAAACACTACCAATACCAGGTAGTTGTGCTAATTGTGAAAAAGTCTGCCTCGTAGCATCAAAAAAACTCAATGCTGCATCAAAATTACTGTCAGCAATATAAGCAAACTGTTCATCAAGGTCAACAGTAGCCTTTGGTCTAATTACAATTCGTCTAGTCATTGCTATTACTTGCGGAGTCTCTCAAGAAGCTGAGTGCGTTTTTGTTGCCACCACTCATCCGTAATTTCAATCGCTTCACCACTATCTAAGCCTTCTAATAGCAATGTTTCTATTCGGGATTGTGCCACTTTTTCTAAATCTTGACGAATCAAATGTCGAATATATTCGCTTGTGGTACTGTAGCCACATTTTGCAACCTGTTCATTGATAAAGTCCCGCATGGAATCGGGAAGAGAAATATTTACTGTAGTCATAGCTAATAAGTCTTTATATTTCTGATTCTTTAATTATGGCAAATATTGTCAATTTTTGTCAAATGTTGTGTAGGGATGTGGGTGCGATAGCGAAGCGCGACCTAGGAATCGGTATTTACTAAATCTCCCAATCTTCTAATTTTAAATTATCAATTCTACTAAATTCTCTAGTATTGTGAGTAATTAAAGTTAAATTATTAGCGATAGCGAAGCGCTCCGCAGGAATCGCAATAGCAGCAATATGTAAATCATTATTTCCTACAGGAGTACCTTTAGCAGCCAATTTACTACGAATTTCACCATAAATTACAGCACATTCATCATCAAACTTCAAAGAAATAAAACGATCTAAAAATTCCTGCTGCTTTTGCAGAGTTTTCGCAGGATTATGAGTTCTCATTGCACCATAAAATAATTCAGCTTTCACTATTGAACAAACTACTATATCTATATCGGATAAATCTTGAAAACGCTGAATAATCTTTTCTGATCTTTGATTAAGATATTGAATACAAACATTACTATCTAATAAATATTTCATCAGTTTGTATTCCTAACAATTAATCATTTCTTCTAAGCTATCATCTAAGGTATTGTCAACTCCTAAATCATCCAGAATAATTTGATCATCAGCACAACTTCCTGCTGTTTGATTAATAAATTCTTGCCAGGCTAATTTGTGTTTTTCTGTGTTTATCAAAGTTGTTGGTTTATTGATCGAATTCTTACGAAATAAACGGACAATTTCTAATATTTCCGGTATATATTCTTCTGGAGTTTGGGCAATTTCTAATAATAAATCATTCCAGGGTGTAGTTGAGGATGTTTCTGTGATGAGTTGGTGATTGTTAATCATAAAATACTAGATTTGATTATTTTTACATATTATCAGTATATCAGATTTCTTTGCGTGAGATAAAAAAGCGATGTTTGAAATTTTGAAAGTGCGATATTTGGGGGAAGTTATGCGAACAATGAAATTAATCTAAGAGGTTGTTTGAAAAGTATTATATGAAACCCATAATCTCCAAAAACCTAACCCCCCTCCCCTGACAGGTGTAGGTTTTTTACGTGGGTGTGAGTATTTACTGCTGGAAGAGAGAGAATGAAACTAGAAATTAGGGATATATTCTCAAAATGCTGAACAACAAACATCTCAAACAATGGTCATACATAGTTTCCGAGCGGATTTCTAACTTGTCAATACCCCAGGCTATAGGTTTAGCAACATGGAGCTTTCGCATGGTAATGACTTTGGCAACTAGTTTAACCCAGGTATCTGAATTCATTGGTGCGGAGGAAAAAGCCAAAAAAGGGGATAAGCGGAGAACACTGGATGTGAGCAAATGCTTTGCATCATTGTTATGGTTGTTCGCTTTTATTCATAATTAATAAAAACTTATCCCCAATTCAAAAATCTATGATATAAAAGTAAATAAAACTTAATTGTTATTCATCCAAATGCTAAATGACTCCTCTACCTTACCCAAATTCAAAGATCTACTAACCCAAAAAATTCTCTTAGGTAATAAACCTAGTGCTGAGTTAATAGCAATTCTTACCATCTATTTTGTTCAAGGCATCTTGGCATTATCCCGTTTAGCTGTTAGCTTTTTTCTCAAAGATGAATTGCTATTAAGTCCAGTGCAGATGTCAGCAATCGTGGGCATCAGTACCATACCTTGGATGACTAAGCCATTATATGGTTTTATTTCTGATAGTTTACCATTATTTGGCTACCATAGAAAGCCTTATATAGTCCTATCTGGAATTTTGGGAAGTGCGGCTTTGGTATGTTTAGGAACAACAGTTCATAGTAGCTCAACAGCCACAATTATGATTGTACTTTCTTCTCTCTCTGTAGCTATTAGTGATGTGATAGTTGATTCCATAGTAGTTGAAAGAGCTAGAAGTGAATCAGAAGCCAAAATAGGCTCTTTACAATCTCTTTGTTGGGGTAGTTCAGCTATAGGTGGCTTGTGTACAGCTTACCTTAGCGGCTTACTTTTAGAATATTTTACCAACCGTACAGTATTTTTAATAACAGCATTATTTCCGCTAATTATCTCATGTGTAGCTTGGTTAATTTCCGAACAACCTATTAATAAAGATGATAAAAAAAGCAATAACACAAAATATCAATTAGGACAAATACGCCAAGCTATTACGCAGAAAGCAATTTGGCTACCAACAGCATTTATATTTGTTTGGCACGCTACACCAAATGCCGAATCAGCATTTTTCTATTTTACAACTAACGAACTACAATTTCAACCAGAATTTTTAGGGCGAGTTCGGTTAGTCACCAGTTTGGCTTCCTTAATTGGAGTTTGGGCTTTTCAACGTTACCTGAAAACTATCCCCTTTAGAATTATGTTTAGTTGGGGGATTTTTCTATCCACAGCTTTAGGAATGACAACTTTATTATTAGTAACTCATACCAACAGACTTTTAGGAATAGATGATCATTGGTTCAGTTTAGGTGATAGTTTAATTATTACTGTGATTGGGCAAGTTTTATTTATGCCTATATTAGTATTATCAACAAAACTTTGTCCTCCCGGCATAGAGGCCACATTCTTTGCTTTAATAATGTCTGTATTTAATTTAGGAGGAACAGTTTCTTACGCATTAGGATCAATCATGATGAAATGGTTGGGAATCACAGAACATCAATTTGATTCATTATGGTTGTTAATCATTATTACTAACTGTAGCTCACTTATCCCAATATTTTTTATTAACTGGCTACCAGATGCTAAAATTGAGATTGACCATAGTCAATCAATCTAGTTTTTCAGCATAGCAAACAAAAAATGCAAATATTAGAACCCCAAGATAGTCAAGTTTTACAGAAATCCTACACCCTCAAAGACTGGCAAGGAGGATATGAATCTCTTACCGAAGAATATGACTATTGGATTGATGATATAGAAGGAGAAATTCCTCCAGAATTAGCAGGAACATTATTTAGGAACGGGGCTGGTTTATTAGATATCAACAAGCAAAGATTACATCATCCTTTTGATGGTGACGGAATGATTAGCCGCATTACATTTACCAATGGCCGCGCCCATTTTCGTAACCGATTTGTGCAAACAGCCGGTTATTTAGCAGAACAGAAAGCGGGTAAAATTCTTTATCGTGGTGTTTTTGGTACACAAAAACCTGGTGGTTGGTTAGCTAACATTTTTGATTTAAAAATTAAAAACATTGCTAATACAAATGTGATTTATTGGGGTAAAAAACTCTTAGCATTATGGGAAGCAGCCGAACCTTATTCACTTAATCCCCAAACCTTAGAAACATTAGGAAATGAATATTTTAACGGTGTTTTATCCAAAGGAGAAGCCTTTAGCGCCCACCCACGAATTGATCCAAATGGCACCTTAGTCAACTTTGCTATTAAACCGGGACTATCAACCACAATTACAATCTTTGAATTGAACACAAATGGGGAAATTACCAGCAAACAAAATCATAGCGTTCCTGGTTTTTGTTTTATTCATGATTTTGTAATTACAGAAAATTACTGTATCTTCTTTCAAAATCCTGTTGATTTTAACCCCATACCTTTTGCTTTGGGAATATCCAGCGCAGCCCAATGTATTAAATTTCAAAAAAATCAACCCACAAGAATTATTATTATCCCTCGCAAAACACAAACTGAAAATGTCAAAGTTTTAGAAACCCAAGCCGGTTTTATTTTCCATCATGTTAATGCTTTTGAAGTGGGTAATGAAATTATCATTGATTCCATTTGCTATGAATCATTAACAGAAGTCGAACCCAATAGCGATTATCGAAAAACTGATTTTGATACAAATTCACCTCCCCAACTATGGCGATTTAATCTGAATTTATCAGAGAATAAAGTGCAAAATCAGTTAATAGATCCTCGTCCCACTGAATTCCCCACAATTCACCCGAATTACGTAGGTAAATCCTATCGTTATTTATATAGTGCTGCCGCTCATCAATCAACGGTGAACGCACCATTACAAGCCATTTTTAAGGTAGATTTAGAGTCAGGAAGAAAACAACTATGGAGTGCAGCACCGCGAGGTTTTATAGGGGAACCAATTTTTATTCCTCGTCCAAATTCCCAAACAGAAGATGATGGGTGGTTAATAGCGTTAGTTTATGATGCAGAACATCATCGTTCTGATGTAGTGATTTTAGATGCTGAAAATCTGGAAAAAGAGAAACCAGTTGCAAAACTACACCTGAAACATCATATTCCCTATGGTTTACATGGGAGTTTTACACAGGAGACATTTATCGAAAATTTGGGTTGAGTCCATTTTAACTAGTAACCCTCAGATCCCCGACTTCTCGAAGAAGTCGGGGATATCGCGGAGTATCTTACAAAAAAAAATAAAATTGTAACAAAAACTACAAAATTGATATCTTTTCTCAAAAAGAGGATAAGCTAACTATATCAATCCGGTTTACGAAGATACCGTGACGAGGAGTAAGAATTATGGTAACAACGTCTCTCCCACTTATGGAAACTCAATCTTCAGCCTACATTTGCCCTTATGATCAAGCTTGTAGCTATTTAGAATGGGCGGCTAAAGAATTAAAATTAGATCAAGGTATCGTAGAAATACTCAGTCATCCTCGGAAAGTTGTCACAGTTTCCATACCCATAAAAATGGATAATGGCGAAATCCGGGTTTTCCCAGGACATCGGGTACAACATTCCGATATTTTAGGCCCCTATAAAGGTGGGATTCGTTACCATGAAGCGGTAACATTACGGGAAGTATCCGCCTTAGCAATGCTGATGACGTGGAAATGTGCATTGTTAGGTATTCCCTATGGTGGTGGCAAAGGGGGAATTCCCATAGACCCCAAAAAGTTCAGTGTGGGGGAATTAGAACGGATTAGCCGCCGTTATATTAGTGAATTAATTAAGGACATTGGACCATCAGTAGATATACCCGCCCCAGACATGGGAACATCAGCGCGAGAAATGGCGTGGATGATGGATACTTACTCTGTCAATGTTGGTCATTCTGTACCTGGAGTAGTTACAGGTAAACCTTTATCTATTGGTGGTTCTCTAGGACGCGAAATGGCGACCGGACGTGGTGTCATGATTATTGTCCGTGAAGCACTTGCAGATCAGGGTAAATCCCTTGTGGGAGTAAGGGTAGCAATTCAAGGCTTCGGTAATGTGGGCGGGGCTGCGGCAGAATTACTACATCAAGAAGGAGCGAAAATTATTGCTGTTTCCACTGGTGCGGGTGGTGTATTTTCCGAAGCTGGTCTTGATATTTCCGCTGTCAAAGCCTACTCTGCTGCAAACCGCCGCAGTGTGGTGGGATTTCCCCAAGGGACACCCATTAGTAATGCAGATTTACTAACTTTACCTTGTGATGTGTTGATCCCCGCCGCTTTGGAAAACCAAATTACCGCAGAAAATGTTCATCAAATTCAAGCCAGATTTGTTGCAGAAGCTGCTAATGGTCCTGTGACTTTGGAAGCTAACCGCGTTCTAGAAGCCCAGGGAGTGACTGTGTTACCGGATATTTTAGCCAATGCTGGGGGTGTAGTAGTCAGTTATTTGGAATGGGTACAAGGTCTTTCTTACCTATTCTGGGACGAAGAACGAGTCAACCGGGAAATGGAACATTTGATGGTTCAGGCTTACCGCAAGGTGATTCATGAGTCGCAAGCACGGGGGGTAAATCTGCGGTTAGCTGCTTATACTTTGGGTGTAGGTAGAGTCGCGCAAGCTTTGAATGATCGGGGCTTGTATCCTTAGTTTTATTTGTAATCTAGTTTAATTGGGGTGTGTTATGGCTTTAGCCTAACGCACCTTTTTTTCAATGTCGGTTTTTCATCTACATATACATATATAATTATTTTGTATAAATACTGATTGTTGATTATGCTACAACGAGTAATTATTAAGGGCTTCAAGTCCATTAAGACAATGGATATTGAGTTGCGTCCCTTAAACATATTGATTGGAGCTAATGGAGCAGGTAAAAGTAATCTCATTTCCTTTTTTAAGATGCTGAATGAGATGATGGCCGGACGACTTCAACAATATATCCCACATTCCGCACCCCAAAATGTTACAGAGGTAAATTACGGAGATGAAAATCAAAGGGAGCATCAAAACAAACAGATAAAGTGAAAAAAGGCATTTGAGAAACAGTAAATCACCAAAAATGTCATCAAAATCTATTCTCAATAAGAAGCAATAAGAATGCACACCACCTGGAGAGGTCAA
>Ga0208857_1000075_pt1 | contig 26256 bp, 28 predicted proteins | sample LakMenEpi05Nov12_FD_150674 | JGI IMG/M metagenome (GOLD analysis project Ga0208857, IMG submission 150674) | Freshwater microbial communities from Lake Mendota, WI - 05NOV2012 deep hole epilimnion (SPAdes) | ecosystem: Environmental > Aquatic > Freshwater > Lake > Epilimnion/Euphotic zone ... | reverse complement strand
CTGACAACTGTACGGGCGAAGCATTTGGAGAACTATTTTTGGCAATGACCGATAATTTATCTTCCAAATGCTGACAACTGTACGGGCGAAGCATTTGGAGAACTATTTTTGGCAATGACCGATAATTTATCTTCCAAATGCTTCGCCCCTACTAACAACTGACAACTAACAAAAAGTATGATAAAATTAGAAGTTCTCTAAAACAGTGCTGGGTGAAGAACGTAGAGACAAAACTCAGCACACCTACACACTCAGCACTAAAGAACTCTAGTTTATGCCATTGCCAATTGTTGCAATTATCGGTCGCCCCAATGTGGGCAAATCCACCTTTGTAAATCGTCTTGCCGGAGATCAAACGGCAATAGTCCATGATGAACCAGGGGTAACACGCGATCGCACCTATCGTCCAGCTTTTTGGAATGATCGGGAATTTGTGGTAGTGGACACAGGTGGCTTGGTTTTTAATGATGACACCGAATTTCTCCCCATGATTCGCCAACAGGCGTTAACAGCACTTTCAGAAGCTTGTGCTGCTATTTTTGTAGTGGATGGACAAGCTGGTTTGATGCCCGCAGATGAAGAAATTTCTGAATGGTTACGTCAACAACCAGTACCCGTATTACTGGCTGTGAATAAATGTGAATCTCCAGATCAAGGGGTGATTCAAGCTGCTGAATTTTGGGAATTGGGACTAGGTGAACCTTTCCCCATTTCCGCGATTCATGGTAGTGGGACAGGGGAAATTCTGGATGAGTTAATGAATCACATTCCTCTGATAGTAGAAGAAGAGGAAAATAAGGAAATTAAAGTTGCCATTATTGGTAGACCAAATGTAGGCAAATCCAGCCTACTCAATGCGTTTGTTGGTGAATATAGAGCTATTGTCAGTCCTATTTCTGGAACAACTAGAGATACAATTGATACAGTAGTTGAACGAGGTGATCAAACCTATAGGTTAATTGATACTGCTGGTATTCGCAAAAAGAAACATATAGAATACGGGACAGAATTTTTCAGTATTAACCGCGCTTTCAAAGCTATTCGCCGCTCTGATGTGGTTCTATTAGTGATTGATGCCGTAGATGGCGTAACTGAACAAGATCAAAAATTAGCAGGTCGCGTTTTAGAAGAAGGTCGCGCTTGTGTTATTGTCGTCAACAAGTGGGATGCTGTTGAGAAAGACTCGTATACCATTTATGATCATGCAAAAGAATTAGAATCACGCTTACACTTTACAGAATGGGCAGATACCATTTATGTTAGTGCTGTTACGGGACAACGGGTAGAAAAGATTTTAGAATTGGTAAATACAGCGGCTGAGGCACACAAACGCCGTGTGAGTACATCAGTAATTAATGAAGTGCTAGAAGATGCTATCAGTTGGCATTCACCACCGACTTCACGGGGCGGTCGTCAGGGTAAGATTTACTATGGTACTCAGGTGAGTAGTCAGCCTCCTTCTATCGCGCTGTTCGTTAATGACAATACCCGCTTTAATGATAATTATCGCCGTTACATTGAACGCCAATTCCGCAAACAGTTAGGCTTTCAAGGTACACCCATTCGGCTATTTTGGCGCAGTAAGAAAGTTCGAGACGTGGAAATTGGCGGTCCAAACCGCGCTACTCGTGTAAAATAGGAAACTGATGGAATTTTAGATTTTAAATTTTGGATTTTGGATTGGATGATTCCGAATTTGAACAGGAGAAATATTGCGTAGGTTGGATGGGATGATTTGCTAGGTTTCAACTGTGGAAAAATTGAAAATCTCTTTCCCAATCTAAAATCTAAAATCTAAAATCCAAAATTGTTTGACAACTGACAAAATATGGATTTATTGCGATCGCTTCCTCTCGGACTTTACTTAGAAGAGCCACAAACTTGGTTACATAAACTCGACCCGCGAGTTAAGTTAATTTGGTTATTGAGCTTTCTGAGTAGCTATATTGTCGCTAATAACTATTGGCGGGTATTATTGGTATTACTGCTAATTACTTTTACTGTATTTGCCAAAATTCCTCTGCGAGTATGGCGACAACAAATGGGCTGGTTGTTGATATTATCATTTATGGTATTAGTCATTGCCTCCATTAGTCCTGATGGATTAGGTGTAAGTTATCAGTCTCGCTTACCTGCAAATGAACAAATCCTCACCCAACCAATAACTGATAAAAAGATCCAAGTTACTCCCGAATTAGCAGATAGTAATAAAGAATATAGCTATGTGTTATTTCAGAAAGGATTTGTGAAAATAAATCGCCGTTCTTTGGATTTGGCAATTAGCTTGAGTACAATAGTTTTTACATTAATCTACAGCACTAATTTATATTTACTCACAACTGCACCAGAAGAAATTACTTCGGGAATGGAAAGTTTAATGCAGCCGTTGAGAAGGTTCAATATTCCCGTTACAGAAATTACCCTGACTCTAACTTTATCTTTGCGGTTTATTCCCCTAGTTTTAGAAGAAATCCAAAACCTAGTGCGTTCTGTAATGACTAGGGCAATTAATTGGAAAAAGCTAGGATTAAAAGGAGGGGCAAAAGTTTGGTTAATTGTAACTGAGAGATTATTAGAAAATCTGCTTTTAAGGGCAGAACAAATGGCAAATGCGATGATGGTAAGGGGTTTTACTAGTCCTAACGAACATCGAGTTAAATGGCAGGAATTAAAGTTGAAAATGGGTGATTGGTTAGCGATCGCCACTTTAATGATATTTTGGGTAATTAGGATAGCTTTTGGTGCTGATGTTTCTTAACTGATATTATTGATCACCCAGAAATACTGGGTGAGGTAATTGATTATTTTTTAGTGCTGAAAATGGTAGTAAACATCATTAACATCCCACCTACCAAAATAATGATTGCTAATCCTCCAGTCACTAAATCCAAAGTATTACTATCTATGGTCATATTATTCATGCTCCTCTGAATTATACATTATGAATAATAATACACAACTACAAGTTATTCTTTCTAATTCTATTATTGCCACCGTCTTACCTGCAATAGCCCAACTCGATTTACCTAACTGGTGGTTGGCTGGGGGTGCAGTCAGAAATACCGTTTGGCGTTCTCTGTTTGGGAAAGAATGTGATTTATTTATTAAAGATTTTGATATTGCTTTTTTTGATGAAACAGGAAATCGTGAACAAGAATTATTTGCTAAGTCTACTTTAAAAACACAATTTCCTGAACAGGAGTTTGATGTCAAAAATCAAGCTAGTTTTGGAAATTGGCGGGCTGGAAGAATGACTTATAATAGTACAGAAGATGGGATTACAAATTGGTTACATACGGCGACTGCTGTAGGAGTTAGGATGACTAAACAGGGAGAATGGCAATTTTTTACTCCCTACGGTTTAGATGATTTATTTAATGGGATTATTCGACCAACACCAATACATATTCATAATCCAGATGCTGATCAAAAAGCGGCCAGTTTTTTGCAAAAATGTCCTTGTCTGCGGTTGGGAAAGGATGAGTTATAAAGTATATTTTTTTGTCTGATAGCGAAGCGTGGCGTTAGCCATATCAGGATGTCCAGGATTTAAGGATTTTCAGGATTTTTTATGAGATAATAGAAATAAAGACACTGTGAACACACAATGACTACTCAATTAATGCTTCAACCTTCGTCTTTAATATCTTCTGGTATGAAGATGAGTGAATTTGGTAATATTTATCTATTTAAATTTACCGAAGAACTACAGATACGTTTTGAAGAACTATTAGCAAAGAAAAAAGCTGATTCACTCACTCCTGAAGAGGATGCGGAATATGTAGGTATCTCGGAGTTACAGCGAATATTTACCTTAATTAATGCTCAACTAGCGGCTAAAAGTAAATGGTGTCCGAACCAACTCGACGACTTATAAGAAAACGAGCTAAATTCCTCTGTGAATATTGCCACTCTCCTGAATACCTGAGTCCCGACCGTTTTACCATTGATCATATTATGCCGCAGTCTTTGGGAGGTTCAGATGAAATGGATAATTTAGCTTTGGCTTGTCATCGCTGTAATGAGCGTCATTATAATTTTATAGTAGCTACTGATCCTAAAACTCAAGAGAAAGTTGCTTTATTTAACCCTCGTCAGCAAGAATGGTCAGAACATTTTATCTGGACAAAAGATGGTATAAAAATTGTAGGTACAACGCCTACAGGAAGAGCTACTAGCGATCGCTTTGACTTCAATGATGAACGACGTGATGAGCCTTCTATTCAAGTTGCTCGGCGTTTTTGGGTAGAAGCTGGTTGGCATCCACCACTATCAGATCCTTGTCAAGAGTAAAAATCTATATCCTATTAATTTCGGCACAATAGAAATACCGTGAACACACAATAAATTAAATTTTCCAGGAATACTACTATGTATCAAACAGATCCACCCCGTTCACCTCAAGAAGTGTTACCAACGATGTATGATCTCAAAAGTGAAGATCCAGAGGAGAAAGGTTTGCCTGATCAATTTCATTTATTACAACCTCGTTTATTAGACGAAACTTTTAATTCTCCTACCTATCCTAGCAACAAAATATTTACCGCTAGTGACATGAATCTTTATTATGATCCTCATCATCCAACATGGTACAAAAGACCAGATTGGTTTGTATCTGTGGATGTTTCTCCTCTTTATAAAAATGGTGATTTACGTTTAAGTTATGTAGTTTGGCAAGAGGGAATTACTCCTTTTATTATAGTTGAATTACTATCACCAGGAACTGAAAAGGAAGATTTAGGACAGACTTTGCGGAATGTGGAAAAACCGCCTACAAAATGGGAAGTTTATGAACATATTTTAAGGATTCCCTATTATGCTATTTTTGACCGTTACAAGTATGAGTTTAGAATGTTTAAATTAGATGGTGGTCGTTATGCGGAAATAGATTTATCATCATCAAATTCTCGTTTTTGGATACCAGAAATAGAATTAGGTTTGGGAGTTTGGGAGGGAACTTATCATAATATTCAGCAGCCTTGGTTACGCTGGTATGATGTTTCTGGTAATTGGGTTTTGACTCCAATGGAACAAAAGGAAAGGTTGATAGAACAGTTAAGAAAGCTGGGTGTAGAACCTGATATTTAATTTGTGAGAATTAGGATATCAATACAACTTTTCGTTTTATTCGTCAATTGTTAAGTGAGGATATTATGCAAGAATCAGTAATTTATCAGGATATTTTGCATAAGGGAGAACTAAAAGGAGAAGTTAAATTTTGTCTAATGTTACTTAATCAACGGTTTGGAGAAATTGATTCTGAAATAATTAACAGAGTTAAAATCCTACCTGTGGAACAGCTAGAAAATTTAGGTGCAGCGTTGTTTAATATTTCCGAAATTGCTGATTTAGTAACTTGGTTAAATCAAGAAGATCATCATTAATAGTGATTTTTGGGTTGGGTTTTCTCAATCCAAACAAAAACTAAAAACTAGATCCCCGACTTCTTAAAGAAGTCGGGGATATTATCGGTTTAAAAATCAACCCCCCGTTTCAATTCCACACCTTGATTTGCGTAGTGTTTATGACAGTAAACCTCAGAGTGAATACTAGCCAAATCAAAATAAGCCGGTTGATTTTGACAGCGCCCAGTAATGATCACTTCCGTATCACGGGGTTTACGTAACAAAGCTTGGACAATGGGATCAACAGGTAACAATTCTAAATCCACCGTGGGATTGAGTTCATCGAGAATAATAGTCTTATACACACCAGAAGCGATCGCAATTTTGGCAATTTCCCAACCCCTCTCCGCTTCTATATAGTCTAAATCTTGACGAGAATTCCGCCAAACAATGGCATCGCGTCCACACCGTTGATGATCTACCACTTCAGGATAAGACTGTTGTAAAGCCGCTATAGCTGCATCCTCAGTATAGCCACTCCCACCCTTCAACCACTGCATAATTAATACACGGGTAGAACCAGGATGATTGATACCTCTCCCAATAGCTTGCAAAGCCTTACCCAAAGCACTGGTAGATTTACCCTTACCTGCACCTGTATAAATTTCAATCCCTTCAATAAAGAGTTCTGCGGCTGTGGGGTGGTGGTGAGGTTTCATTTCCGAGTGCAAATCCGCAATATCTAACAATGCTTGTGGTGCAGCGCGTCCAGTCGCAATGATTTCCAATTCTTGGGGTTTAGATTTTAAAGTGTTTACCACTTCCTCCACCGATAGCAAACCCAAATCCAAAACCGGGTTAATTTCATCCAAAACAACCACTGAATACAACCCCGAAGCGATCGCACCTTTGGCTACATCCCAGCCCCGTGCAGCCTCAGTTCGATCAAAAGGTGTAATTTGATCATGGCCAAAAAACTCCGCTCTTCCTGTGCGAACCTGATCAATAAGATGGGGAAACCCTCGCTGTAAAGCAGTTATCGCTCCATCTTCATCATAATCCCGTTCTGGACCCTTCAAAAACCGCAGCAATAAAACCCGGCTAGAATCACTGGGTGTATTAATGCCCAAACCAATCGAGCGCAAAACCACTCCTAAAGCTGCTTGGGACTTACCTTTCCCAATACCATCATAGACGTGAATTTGACCCGTAAGCCGCTCAGAACGCACTTGCGCTGTGCGAATACCGATACCGTTCCTTGTCATATTTTGAAAAGCTATAAAGTGGCAATTCCTTATCTTAACGAAACTAGAGTCTAGAATGTGCGGTTTTTTATCTGCGTATTACAGTTTGATGAATGTATAATAAAATTAATCTAAATATCTTGGCGCACTCAGATCATAAATGTCAGAAGAATGAGATAATTACCGATTATCCGTATTCTTTCAGTTATACTCTGTACAACTAATCCCCAGATCCCCGACTTCTTCAAGAAGTCGGGGATCTAACTAACTCCTAAAATCTTCTTGTTGTTACCATTATGTCTGATGAATTATCACTACCTATAATTTTGCCCATTGGGGCGATATTTTTTGAGATATTATTCTTACTAATTGCCATTCCCCTAGAAGCTTATATTCTGAATAGATGGCTGAAGTTTGATAAAAGAACCAGCATTTTTTATGCTATAGCCCTAAATGTTTTTTCGAGTGTAATTGGCTGGATTGTGTTTTTCACAGTCGAACCAATATTATCTATCGCTATCAAAAAAGAATTGATTAATTATGTATTTTTTAATAAACTTCAAGATCCTAGCATTGGCACAATAATAGTTTTATTGTCATTTACTATTTTCATAGCGACTTTTTTAGTGAAATTTTTACTAATGAAGATCCTCATAATTTTTATGGGAGAAGGAGGAAAAAAAACAGAAACAGAAATCATTTCTTCACAGCAAAGAGCCAGTTATATGAATATGGCTAAGTTGCAAAATACCAATTTAATAACTGCAACCTTAATAGCCAATTCACTCAGTTACACTGCCATAACCTTCATTATCCTAATTCGCTCGCTCTCGATAAAATGATCAATATTCATCATTGCATTAATTAGAGGTAATCTCATGAACTTTTTATTGAAGGAAATACGTGGCATATTTAAATATATTCAGGATTTATTTGCAGGAGTGCAAAAATTTCTGACACCTGCTAAAGCATACTCGTGGCAAACATTAATTTATTTGAGTATTTTTTCTTGGGGAATATCATATTTTGCCCTAGGGTATATCAAAGATATTATTGCCTTTTGTGGTTGGCTATTTTTATTAGCAGGAACAGCTTGGTATACTACCGATGATCCTTTAAGAGTTCCGGGAACTTTTATGCCAGTGGGGGCAGTAACAACGGGATTTTTAGTGAGTATCTTTGCTTTTGGACAAAAAGAAGGTGTATTAACACCGAATACGATAGTTATTTGGCCAACAATAGCTGCCATAGTTACAGCCATACCTAATTTCTTTGAAGGTACAGGTGGAAAATTAGCAAAAGCCAAACTTCCTAAATTACAAGATCGTCAAAAAGTTGTAGTTTTATTAGCTTGGTGTATGCTAATTAGTTGTTGGCTTCAGTTTTACTTTGTCATAGATAAATGGTTAAAAGAATATCCTAGTTTACGAGCAGATAATTTTCAAAAAAGTGCTTTTGTGATTAGATTAGAACCACCAGCCAAAAAGCCGAAAACTGGTGATTTGATCTTAAATAAATTGCAACCTTTAGTTAATCAACAAATTGCCAATAAACCTTGGGCCGAAGTAGAAAAATGGTTACTAGAAGCTAAACCGCGACTAGGAAACTTGGGGAGAAGAACGATTAATAGTAATTTAGGTCAATCTCAAGAAAGGCTATTATGGCGAGTTGAACCCCGTGTAGTCAATATTAAATCTGGATATAGACTAGATATTTTGACAATTTGGGGGGGACCTGGCGCTAACTCTCAAGGATATTACTGGAAAAAATCTTGTTTGATAGAACCATCTAACTCTGGTAAACAAACAGATAATAAAAACACCATTGCCCGTCTGACTTGCGATCGCACAAGTAAATTTATCATGGGTTCTCCACCAGCACAACAATAAGGAAGGAATAAGCAATTACTATGAATGTAATGAGAACTGTCGTCATGGCTAAGAATGTATTTCAGGAAGTGATCCGCGATCGCATCCTGTACATCATCGGTTTTTATGCCATTATCCTGGGTATTGCCTTCCGTGCCATTCCCGAATTTGCTGTCACTACTTTTGATAAAATCTTTTTAGACTTTGGTTTGGCAACCATGAACGTCATTGGTTTAATTGTGGCTATATTTATCGGCACGGGATTAGTTAACAAAGAAATTGAAAAACGGACTATCTTAGTATTAATTGCCAAACCCATCAGCCGCGGTGAATTTATTGCCAGTAAATATTTAGGATTATCAGCAGTTATCGGTGTCTTAATTACTTCAATGACAATAATTTATTTAGGATTCTTACAACTTGGTCAAGTATCCTATCCGGTTACTAGCATTTTTCTGGCTACGCTATTCATCTTTTTTCAATTATGTTTAATTACTGCCGTAGCCATTACTTTAGGCGTTTTTACTAGTTCATTGATAGCCACAGCCCTAACATTTGCAGTGTATTTAATGGGGAATATTACTCAAGATCTAGTGGCATTAGGTAAATTGAGTCAGAACCCTGCTATGGAACGCATTACCCAAAGTTTATATCTGATCTTGCCAGATTTATCTAGATTAGATTTAAAAAATGATGCTGTTTACGGTTTGCAAGCACTACCTGATACAATTACATTAATTACCAATGCGGGATATGGTTTGCTTTATAGTTTTATGTTGTTAGCGATCGCTATTCTTATCTTTTTAAGACGAGAATTTTAAATAACTAGGACTTACGCATTGACAGGATCAACCAAATATGGGGTATGGGTTTCGGGTATTTTAACATGATTTTTTGATGATTTTTGAGCGATAGCGAAGCGCTGCTGCAAGCAGTTCGCTATTGATCGGAAGTTAATCGCCAAAAGCCTGAAACGACGGATTTTCGTTCATTCACATGATGGTGAATTTGTACAGTGCGTAAGTCCTAATAACGTCTCAACTATGATTTGTTTGATTAATTTGATTTAGATGATTAATTGATTAGAAAAATGTCAAATTGGCTCAATTTTGTGAGAATAATTATTGTTTATGATTCACGATTCCCCAATAAATACTACTGATAGTCTTATTTATCCTGATATTTATCATCACCAAGTTTCGTCTAATCAGCCTTGGAAACTAGGAATTATGGCTTCTGGAAATGGTAGTAATTTTGAAGTAATTGCCCAAGCTATTGCCGACGGTAAAATTAACGCCAAAATTCAAGTTCTAATTTATAATAATCCTGGGGCAAAGGCAGCAATTAGGGCTGAAAATTGGGGTGTAGAATCTGTATTGTTAAATCATCGAGACTATAAAAATCGGGAAAAGTTTGATCATAAAGTTGTCCAAACATTACAGCAGTATGATGTTAAATTCGTAATTATGGCGGGATGGATGCGATTAGTAACACAAGTTTTAATTGACGCTTTTCCTAATCGGATGATTAATATCCATCCCAGTTTATTGCCGAGTTTTAAAGGCGTGCAAGCTGTAGAACAGGCTTTAGTTGCTAAAGTCAAAATTACTGGCTGTACTGTACATCTTGTTTCTTTAGAAGTTGACAGTGGTGAAATTTTAATTCAAGCGGCTGTTCCCGTTTTACCAGATGATACATCAGAAACACTACACGCGAGAATTCAAATCCAAGAGCATCGGATTTTACCAATGGCGATTTCTCTGTTGAGTCAAAGGGAATAGACAATTGACAACCAACAACTGACAACTGTACGGGCGAAGCATTTGCAGAACTATTTTTGGCAATGACCGATAATTTATCTTCCAAATGCTTCGCCCCTACTGACAACTGACTAATGTTAAAATTCTCAGTGAGAAATTTAGGATATTTTTATGTCAGTTGTAACTAACCCAATCAAGTTTGGTACAGATGGTTGGAGGGGTGTGATAGGTGAGGAGTTTACCTTTGAACGCCTGGCATTAGTCGCAACCGTAGCAGCCAAAGTTTTACATAATACTTACTTTTCTGAAGTAGGTAGCCGGACGATTATTGTCGGTTATGACCGCCGATTTATGGCGGAAGAGTTTGCCCATGTGGTTGCTAATGCTGTCACCGCAGTTGGGTTTGATGTCCTGTTTAGCGAAACCTTTGCCCCCACTCCGGCTTATAGTTGGGCGGCTAAAGAACTCAAGGCCTTAGGGGCGTTAGTTGTGACAGCTAGTCATAATCCTGGGACATATTTAGGATTAAAAGTTAAAAGTGCTTTTGGAGGTTCAGTGCCACCGGAAGTTACTCAAGAGATAGAGGCTTTATTATCAGAAGAAGTTGCCCCAGCAGCGATTTCAGGTAAGGAAGAAACCTTTGATCCTTGGCCGAGTTATTGTCAAGTATTGGCGGCTAAAGTTGATATTCACAAAATTAAGGAATTTATCGCAACTGGCAAGTTAACAATATTTGTGGATGTCATGCACGGTGCAGCGGCTGGAGGACTAACACGATTATTAGGGGAACAAGTTAAGGAAATTAATAGCGACCGTGATCCTCTATTTGAAGGTGGTGCGCCTGAACCTTTACCAAAGTATCTTTCCCGACTATTTACAGTTATGAAAACCCATCGAGAAACCCATAAAACCGGTTTAACTGTGGGTTTGGTATTTGATGGAGATTGCGATCGCATTGCCGCAGTAGATCAAGATGCTAATTTCCTCAGTTCCCAAATCTTAATTCCCATCTTAATTGACCATTTAACCCTGCGGCGGAACTTTCAGGGCGAAATCGTTAAAACTGTCAGCGGTTCGGACTTAATGCCCCGTGTAGCCGCATTACATAACCTTTCTATCCATGAAACCCCAGTAGGTTATAAATACATTGCTGACCGAATGTTAGCAACTCAGGTATTACTAGGTGGTGAAGAATCCGGGGGGATTGGTTATGGTAGTCATATTCCCGAACGGGATGCTTTATTATCGGCACTTTATGTATTAGAAGCTGTGGTAGAATCTGGTTTGGATTTAGGTGAATATTATCGCTATTTACAACAACAAACTGGTTTTTCATCAACCTATGATCGCATTGATTTACCTTTAGCAAATATGCAAGTTAGAGGGCGACTATTAGACCTTTTACAATCCCAACCTTTAACAGAAATTGCGGGTAAAGGTGTAATTAGTTGTCAAACAATTGATGGTTATAAATTTCGTCTGGTTGATCAAAGTTGGTTAATGATTAGATTTAGCGGAACTGAACCAGTTTTACGTCTTTATTGTGAAGCGTCCACACTAGAGGAAGTTCATAAAACTCTAGCTTGGGCAAAAAATTGGGCTGAATCCAATTAATTACAGCACATTTAGCGGGAGTAATGTACACATTATGCGGGTAATATGCCCGCACTACAACGGTTTGATTATTCAAGTTTGGAGGGTTTAGCAATGCTAAACCCCTACCCGCAGAATCAAATAATTAAGCCGTGTTGAGTATAGCGTTGTTCTTTATTAGCGTCGCTAATAAATAAATATCACACCCCAATTCAGCAACGCCAGTTTTTTCACGCCTATCTACTTGACTTATGATAATAAATGGTTTAAAATACTAAGTGTTCCCACTGGGGACATTAATTGAGGCGATTTACATTTACTAGGAGACATACAGATGAATGAGCAGCAACGAGTAGACGCTTTTCTTGTGGACCCAGAACAGAAGGTGCTGATGGAGAAGAGGATATGGGGCTTCATTATCCACTTAAAGCAGGAGGCAGTGGATAACCTCGAGAATATGCTGCAGGTCCTCGAAACTGCGTTGGAGTATGGTATCAAACCAGGTGCATTTCGCACGGCGATATGCGATTGCATCAAGTTGAAGCAGCTGCGTCTCAAAGCGGTAACGAATAAAAATGGACCGGGCTGTAGGTTGGTCTCTCCATGGCCCATCCCGTTTGCGCTAACCGTGATGAAGGAAAAAAAACCATCAGATCAGCACCTTTATTTTTCGGTATTTAACCCGCAAGATGATACGTGGAGCGAGGAGGCCGATTTCAGTGGCGATGGGGAGGACGATGAGAATGATGTACAGAGCGCGTCCGGCCCTGCCTTGGCTGAATTTGACGGTAAATTGTTCTGCGTGCATCGGGGCAAAGACAATGACACGCATCTTTATTGGGAGACGTATACGACCAACACTGGTTGGAGTGATCCTCAACAATTCCCAACAAATCATCAAACTTACACGATGCCAGCCTTGGTGGTGTTCCAAGGTCAACTCTACTGCTTCTATCTCCTAAAGGACACTACTACAATACATTCCTGCAGGCTTAAACCATCTAGCAACACCTGGACTGAATACAATAATATTCCTGCTCATGGGGCAAATGCCGGACCCGCAGTGGCCGTGATGAATGAAAAACTGTATCTGGGTCACTGGGGAGATAAGAACTTCATGTATATCGCCGGCTGCACTAGCACTAATGCTTGGACAAACTGGAACGGTATGAACGGGGCTAAGACAACTGACGCCTTCAATTTTGTCGCCTACAAAAACAAACTGCACACCTTTGTCAAAGGTACAGATAAGCAGCTTTATCACCTCTGCGGTAACAGCGAAGTCGAAAGCACTTGGTATAGCGAACATGTACCCCCAATTGCGACCATGCAAGGTCCCGCTGCGTGCTTCTTTGAAACTCCAGGAGTTTCTGGCGGCCATGTATACATGGTCCACCGCGGGGGGAACGATAAGTCCTCAGGGAAGCTGTACTGGAATCGCTACAGCAACTTCACTCATGAGGATTTAAGCGTGATTCCCAAAGACTTCTCGTCAGGTGACGACCAACATTGCACTGCCGATAATCCCGCCCTCGCTGTTTACCACGACACCCAAGGCGCTGACCCGAGTCAAGGCTATCAAGATTCCGCCAATGCCGGACCTCGACTCATCTGTGTATACCGCGGCCGTGGTGGCTAACTTCCCGACACATCTCTGAGAAGCGTTGGCAGCCATTAGGCACTCTACAGAAAAGAATGTAGAGACGTTCCATGTAACGTCTCTACAAGGGTTCTAGCATACGCATATTTAATTTTTGGATATGTCTATTAGACACCAATGCAATGCTGTATAAACTTCAAGCGTAAGTAGGTGAACAGAAGAATTTAAAGGTATATAACGGTATGTAAAGTTGTCTCAATGCGAGATTCTGATTGAGTTTCAGCCATTTTACAAAACGCAATACCCCTCATTTTTATTTTGTTTACCTACTTAGCATTACTTGTGGCAGCAGCTTAGTGATTAGACGTAAGTAACAAATATTTTGTTTCTATGGAAATCCAGTAGCTATTTATTTCGAGGATTTTTCGGCTCAAATTTCAAATATGTTCCTCCCAATCCTTCTACAATGATTCTTGTATTAGCAGCCATCATTTTCTGATAGGTTTCTCCGTCACTTCCTGGTTCACCTAGTCCGTCAATATAAAGTGGTCTTTGAAAAACCTTTACTTTCGCTGCTGTCGCTACAGGTGCGAGTAAATTAGAATTGGTATTTGTATCTGTAAAAATTGTTGGTACTTGAGCTTTTTGAATATCTCTAGCTAAATTCATGACTTTTGTATCTGTCAATTTTCCTATATTTTTGACATTACCTAAATTGACTGAATAGGGAATATCATAAGCTTTGACATAATAAATCATGGCGGAATTTGTTGTAATTAATTTCCGATTTTTATCGGGAATACTAGCTAATCTGCTTTTAATCCAACTATTAATTTGATTAATTTCTTTAGTTACTTTTTTGGTATTTCTATTATAAATATTTTTATTTTCTGGTGCTAATTTAACTAAACTACTATTAATTATTTCTACCATTTTGATAGTATTAATAGGATTATGCCAAACATGAGGTTCAATAATTTGCTTACCGTTTTTTCTAATTTGGATGGAATTTACACCCATAGTTTTAGCAACGGCAATTTTTAATTTAGGTTTTTTAATCTCTTCAATAATTTTAATTAACCCTGGTTCAAAATTATAACCATGATACAATACTAAATTAGCATTTTTAATGGCTTGATTATCTTCTGGAATGGGTTTATAATTTATGGGATTTATCCCAGGAGGAATTAAACAAATCAGATTAATTGTATCTCCAGCAACTTGTTTTGTTAAATCGCAAATTACGCTATTAGTTGCTACTACAAACGGTAAATTATTATTAATATTTTTATTAGTGGTATTATATGTTGTATTAATAGGTTTATTTCCACATCCAGATAAACCCACCATTAAACCTAAAATGGTAGTTCTCAATAAATGTGGAGATAGGTTTTTTGCTGACATAATTGATTGTAATTGATGAATATATTAAAAAGTCCAGAAATAATTATATAAAGTAATAAAGACACAGACTTGCTGTGTCTTGTAAAACATTTATTGTTCTAATTTATTAAATTCCAGCCATAGGTAACTTACCTTGTAATTTCTGTAAATTAGCTTGAACACAATTAGTGCAATTGCAACCAATTTGTTGTATTACAGAATGTGTGATGCTATTTATTTGCGGTGTAGCTATATCAAAATTTGCTTGATTAGATGTCACCACAATCATTTGGACAGCGTGTGCAGCTTTGAATTTAGAAGCGTGTGCTGGGTTAACTACCAATAGCAGAGATGCTAAAAACATAGGGAAAGCCAGCAAAATCAGTTTGACTATTTTCATAAGTTGTCAGTTGTCAGTTGTTAGTAGGGGCGAAGCATTTGGAAGATAAATTATTGGTCATTGCCAAAAATAGTTCTCCAAATGCTTCGCCCGTACAGTTGTCAGTTGTTAGAGGATTTTTCTACCAGTCAATACTTCTCGGACTTCTAGCATGGCTGAATAGGTGGGGAGAATGTGTAAGGTTTCATTTGCTGGTGTATGCTCTAGAGCAGTAGCGATCGCTTGCTGCAAATTTGACTCTACAATCAGATTGATGTCACTGTCCAGAGATTCCTGACTATAATGCAGACGTAAAGCCATATCATACACGCGATCGCCACTGACAATCAACGTTCCACCCCGTGCTACCAACTTTTCTGTATCCACATCCCAAATCCATGATACATCAGTACCATCTGGGGTTCTGTCATTCAACACCAATAAAGTAGTTTTATCGGTACTTTCAGTGACGACGCGAATAGTTTCATTTGTTCCTACAGGGTTTTTTGATAATAAAATTCTTACCCGTTTACCATCAATTACCAAATCTTCTGCACGACCAAAAGCAGCTTGAAAATTATTAATTCCATCTCTAATACTAACTTCATCAACTCCTAATTCTTTTGCTGCTGTAGCTGCGGCTAAAGTATTATATTTGTTATATAAACCCACAAGAATTTGTGACCAATCCTGGCTTAATAATGCGGGTTGACTTTTAGTAAAACCACAACTAGGACAAGTAAAATCTCCCAAATGGGACAAATAAACCCCTTGATAATCTAAAGCATGACCACAGCTAGGACAATAAATAGAATCCACAGCATGAGGAATAGCTTCTAAATAATTTTCAGGTTCATTTAAACCAAAGAACAAAACCTTTTGGGGTAACTGTTGACCCAAATAGGATAAAGTCGGATCATCAGCATTGGGAATAACTACCGTTGTTGTTGGTAAAGTAGCAATCACCTTAGTCCACCGCTTACTAATACTATCCACTTCCCCATATCTATCCAATTGGTCACGGAACAGATTTAAACAAAGAATAATTCGAGGTTGTAGCGGTTTTAAAACCTTGGGAACTATATTTTCATCAACTTCCAAAATTGCATAATCTACATTCAGGTTTCCTAACAGATTCGCATTATCTATCAAAGCCGTTGCTAACCCATTTTCTAAATTTGCACCTGTAGAATTATGGGCAACACGGAAACCCTTCCGTTCTAAAATGGTGCATAATAGTAAAGCAGTAGTCGTCTTCCCATTCGTCCCCGCAATGAGAATTATCCCATTTTTCACTTGCTGACTCAATAACTCCAAAATGCGGGGTTCTATCCGTCGCGCAATCGAACCTGGTAAGACACTAGCAGCACCAAGACGCAGTGACCTCACCAAAAACGTGACACTTTTGGCCATTGATACCGCAAAACCCAAGCGGAGTCTATCTATAACTTTTATTTTCTTACCTACAGTCATGATTTATAAATAACCTATAATTGCAAAAAGAATTTCATCCGTATTTATCTGCGTTTATCTGCGTTTATCTGCGGTCAATTATTCCAGAAATCTTATTCTATAGAGCTTCATCTTCATTTCGTGTAAGTTTAACTAATTAGAAAAGATAGCATCAAAATGAGTATAGTCTCACTAACAAATAATTTTTTCTCTGAAAACACCATGTAAAGGTTATCTTAAAAAATAGTGCGTGGGTGTGATTATTATCCAAACCAGTTAACATCAGTTCAGCACAAACTCACAAAAAATAGTAGCAAAGACAAGGTTTCTGTTAATGAATAGCATAAAGTGGCTTTTTTTACAAACTCAAATAATTGCTAACGGTCGCCAGTTAGTGTCAAAATGCTTATTGCTGCTTGTTTGTCTATTCGTAATTAGTATGCAGCCAGCATTAGCAGGTATTAAAGATGACCGATATGATGGCAATATTTTTGTAATTTATGCTGGTAATGGTTCTCTAGTTCCTTCCAAAGAAACACTAGCTCAGACATTAGCAGAACATAAACCAGCGATAGTGACATTCTACACTGATGACAGTAGCGATTGCAAAAAATATGCGCCGGTTGTTTCCGAAATGCAAGCATTCTATGGCCGCGCAACAGAAATCATTCCTATCAGCGTTGATACTCTTTTAGCTGACAAAACCTATCAACCCACAGAACCAGGATATTATTATGGAGGAAGTGTGCCTCAAGTTGTAGTTTTTGACCAGTCGGGTAAGGTAGTTTTCAATAAAAAAGGTCAAGTCCCTTTTGAGGAAATAGACGACAAATTGAGAGAAGTATTTGACTTATTACCCCGCACTGAGTCAGTCGAGTTAAAACAACGTTCACCGAGAGAATTCAGTAGTCAGTTAGAAGATCAATAGATATCTCCAAAAATTAAATGTGCGTTTCCTAGAACCCTTGTAGAGAGGTTCTATGGAACGTCTAACTCTCTCTAAGGAACGCAAATTTAGTAACCTGCAATTCTGATTTGACCGAAACTAGTGCGTTAATTTTTGCGTTAGCGCAGTTATTCTCGCAGATATTTGCATACCCTATTTTGGTAATTTAAACTAACCTTTAGGAAATTTAGAAAAATAAATATATGACAACCTGTCATATTTGGCATTGATTGTATTTAAAATGAGATCAGAAAAATAAACATACTTCCACAGGACAGAACCATGAAATCTATCGCAGCAACTTTGCGACGCTTAAGCCTAGCTGTATTAACAGTTATTGTAATTTTTGGTAGCTTTGCGGTATTTACCCCTACTGCATCTGCGGAAACATATACAGTTAAGCTAGGTAGTGATAAAGGCTTGTTGGCTTTTCAACCAAAGCAGTTGACTGTTAAGCCTGGTGACACTATTGAATGGATAAACAACAAAGTTCCTCCCCACAACGTTGTATTTGATTCTGCTAAAAACCCCGCTCATGACAAAGCATTAGCGACAGCTTTATCCCATACAAAGTTATTACTAAATCCCGGACAAAAACAAACAACCACTTTTCCTGCTGACGCTCCTGCTGGTGATTATACCTTTTATTGCCAACCCCACCGTGGTGCTGGCATGGTTGGTAAAATCACTGTTGAAGGCTAATATATAGCTATTAACCATCCCTGTGAATAGATGGGGATGGTAAAAGCAATCCTTTTGATAGACAATAAAGACATAAAAATACTTTTATAATTGTAGATAAAATGGTTATGTTCTCCAAATTTTCAATTTTAAAATCACACTCCCCTCCTGATAGAGAAGGGAAAGTGTGGGTATTACTTCATATCATAACCAAACAAATTCGGATCAACTTCTCCTAATTGTAAATCCGCTAAACCGTATTCTTGCCAGCGCCTTTCTACCATGGCAGCAGTATCAATATCTGATTTTAATGGTTCACCCCATTCATGTTCTGTTTCTGGAGGAATTTTCGTAGTGGCATCTATGCCCATTCTCCCACCTAACCCTAATTTCTCACTAGCAAAATCTAAAGTATCAAAGGGAGTATTTGGTAAAATAAATACATCTCTGGTAGGATCAACTTTGGAACTTATCGCCCAAACAACTTGACGAGGATCACGAACATTGATATCTTTATCAACGACAATCACAAATTTCGTGTAGGTAAATTGTGGTAACGCACTCCAAAACGCTAAAGCTGCTCGTCGTGCTTGTCCAGGATAGGCTTTATCTATGGAAATAATTGCGGCTTTGTAACTTAACGCTTCCATTGGCAGGAAAAAATCAACTATTTCTGAGACCTGTTGCCGTAAAATGGGGGTGTAAATCCGGTTAAGAGCGATCGCCATCATGGCTTCTTCTTTCGGTGGCAAACCGCTAAATGTGGTAAGATAAACTGGGTCTGTGCGGTGTGTCATGCACTGAAACCGCACCAAAGGCGAATCTTCCACACCGCCATAATATCCCATGTGGTCGCCAAAGGGTCCATCGGGTAAAACTTCCCCCGGTGTAATTGTCCCTTCTAAAACAAACTCGGAATCTGCGGGAACTTCCAAATCTACGGTTTTACACTTGGCTAGGTTGACTCCCGAACCGCCATACAATCCAGCAAATAACCACTCTGATAAATCTACAGGAATGGGTGTGGCTGCTGCCATAATGATTAAAGGATCAACACCCAGAGCGATCGCAATCTCTAACTTTTTACCACGTTCTGCTGCTTTCCGCAAATGTCTTGCCCCACCCCGCACCGATAGCCAGTGTACGGTCATCGTATTATTAGATTGTAGCTGTAACCGATACACACCGACATTGGGGATTCCCGTCTCACAATCCTTAGTAATTACCAATCCTAGCGTAATAATCTTTCCGGCATCTCCCGGATAAGGACGTATTAAAGGTAACTTATTTAAATCTAAATCATTCCCTTCAATTACCACTTGTTGACAAGGGGGAAAAAAGTCCCTTCCCGGTTTGGCTTTGATTACGTCAAACAGCACTTTACCAAAATCTATGGCTTGGGAAATCTTTTTGGGTGGTTTGGGTTGCTGAAGCATACTCAGCTTCTTTCCCAGGGTTTCCAACTCTTCTGGTTTTTCCATGTTCATAGCCCAGCATATCCTTTCCACTGTCCCCATTAAATTTACCGCAACGGGGAAAGATGCACCTTTGACATTTTCAAAGATTAAGCCTGGACCACCTTTTTGCAGCATTCGGTTGGAAATCTCTGCAATTTCCATATCTGGGTCAACTAAAGCCGAAATTCGCTTTAATTGTCCTCTTTCTTCTAGAATTTTAATGAATCCCCGTAAATCTCTCGCCATTGTTTTGTTTTAATTATTAAGAAGTGTAAAGCTATTGTTATTTTAGTCTTCATTCAGAAATTTGACTTTTTAGTACAAATATACTACAATAGAAGAAATATGGATTTTCCTCACGCAGAGTCGCAGTGAACCAGCGCTGTAGAAGGGTTTCCCTCCGTAGGCGACTGGTGAACCCTAAGGGAGACGGGGAGAGGAAAATTGAGTTTTTACCTAATAAAATTTAGGGGGTTTTATGTCGAAGTTAAATCACCAGATTTCCCTGTTAGAACTTATCCAAATTTTATCGGTATATCGTCAAAATATCATTTTGAATTTACATAAGTTAAAGGAAGATTACCACCGAACTGGTATTAAACGGGTGAGAGGTGTGAGAAATATTAATGGTGATTTGATTACTCCTTGGTTAGAAACTGAGGATGTTTATGGTGGTGATTTTGTGCAAATGGGTGTATTTGCTATAAATCGCAATACGGCTACTATTAATATGTTGATAAGCCGGAAGGTTAAGCTGGTAAAATCTGAAGATAATACCCATATCACTGAAGTTGCGGGTTTGCTGGCTCATGATTTGGATAATTTTAATAACTATACCATTGTTAAAGATGGAAAAGTTCATGTTTCTGCTTTAAATATCAAAATCAGCAACAAGAAAGTATTTGATTTATTGCAAGCTAAAGGTGTAATTATTGCTGACAAGTTTGATTTCAATTGTGAATATATAATTCAGTTAGATAATTTACCATTAGTTCCTGCTAATATCAAGTTTGGTAGTATTGATGGGTTATTTACTCAATTAGCAGAAATCAAAGTTGTTATGAGTATTTTGTCTGCTTATTTACGCCATCAATCAGATGTATTTGTGAGTAATCAGGTAGAGGAATTAAAACAACATTATTTGTCAAAAAATCTCTATCTGAATTTTCCTAAAACTCAGGAATATCCAGATACAATTGATTCTCATATCAGTTATAAAATTGAGTTTGGTAATCAGGATATTCTCAATTTGAGTAAATTATATGCTGCTAATCAATTTTTAGCGCGAAGATATGAGGTTTATGACAAAGAAACTGGGGAGATTTTCCCTAAACCAACTTTAGAAATGGGTTTAAATCAAAATATTGCTTTTCGACAAAAAGCCATTTCTGCAAGAATGAAACTGACTAAAGTTGATGATTTGATGAAACCCATTTTTGACGACTTTCTGGGAATTAATATCAATGGTAAAGTAGGGGAAATTCTCAATAAAGTTGGTGATCATCGTTTAGCGTTGCTATTATATGCTCAACACGCTGGTAAATCTGTCAATGGAGAAGATTTGATTACAGCTATGACAACAGCTTACCAAAAATTAGCAGCTTATGTTGAGCAAACTTACCAAGAAAATATTTCCCCTATGGTATTTTACATTGGGGCGACAGGACTTTTACCAAATAAAATATCAGCTAAAGCCATGACTGCTGATGAATTAGCTGCTAAATATCCCCATTTGCAATTTTCTAAACATGAACAAGCCGGGACATTTTTTGAAGTTGGAAATACCATTATTAGCGTTTACCCGCAAACCGAATATTACAGTAAGAAGTCATTAGCAGTTAGTTAGTTAATTTTGTAGGGGTTTAGCAATGCTAAACCCTAAATATTTTTGGAGTTTGATATGGTAAAATATTAAGACTTGCTATTTTCAACAATCTCTCATGTATGACAATATCTGTAAATTCATTGCCGAAAATTACAAAGATGACATAGCGACATGGTTGCTAGGTTCACCAATTAAATTAACAGAACTTAGTCCCACGGAATTATCAAATGATCCAATTAGAGCAGATTCATTAATATTATTACAATCAGATCAATTAGTTCTACATACAGAATTTCAAACCGATACTGATGAAGATATGCCCTTTAGGATGTTAGATTATCGAGTTAGGGTATATCGTCGGTTTCCTCAAAAAGAAATGCGTCAAGTAGTCATCTATTTGCGAAAAACGAGTTCTGACTTAGTAAGTGAAAATAGTTTTAAATTAAACAACACTTACCATCAATTTGAGATAATTAGACTTTGGGAACAACCAACCGAACAGTTTATGACAGTTCCAGGTTTATTACCTTTTGCAGTGCTAAGTCAGACAAAAGATCCTAAAATGGTATTAAGCCAAGTAGGAGAAGCAGTAGCAGCCATTACAGATCAAAAGATACAAGGGAATATAGCTGCTGCTAGTGCAGTTTTAGCCGGTCTTGTGTTAAAAAAAGATGTAATTAGGAAGATTTTCAGGAGTGAGATTATGCGAGAATCAGTGATATATCAAGAAATTCTGGAAGAAGGTGAAGCTAAAGGTATTGCAAAAGGTGAAGCTAAAGGTGAGGCTAAAGGAATAGCTGAAACGACCAAAAAGTTAGCTTTAAATTTGTTGCGAATTGGTATGAGTTTAGAACAAATTTCTGAAGTTACGGAATTATCTCTGGAACAAGTTCAAGCTTTAGAAAAAGAGATAAGAAATCCTACTTCTAACTAAAGTAACTTCGATGTTTTTGGTTTCAATTTTCATAAAAATAATATCCCTGATTTTTAGCACAAGTCGGGGATATTTAATATAAAAATTTAATCGTTAGTTTCAACTATTTACGAACTAGGCTACAGCCAAACCTAACCACAAGCCAAAAACAGAGTGAAATTCAGTAGATATTTGAGATTTTTGCCTCTTGATGGGGAATACTTAAATAAGATACTATCAATTACTTCCCCAATTCCTCAATATTTTTCATCGCTTGTTGATATAAATCCTTATTTCCTTCCTGATCAAAAATCGCTGCTGCCCGTTGTAAATCTTTTAATGCTCCCCGTTTATCACCAATCGCAGCATAGGCGTTACCTCGATTATTGAAAGCAGCACCGAAGTTAGGATTAATGCGAACTGCTTCATTATAATCCGATATTGCTTTTTGTGGTTCTCCTCTTGATGCGTAAGCATTACCCCGATTATTATAAGCTACAGCATATTCTTTATTGATCCGAATTGCTTGAGTGTAGTCCTCTAACGCCGCATTCTTATCACCTTGGTTTGCACGGGCGTTACCTCTATTATTGTAAAATTCGGCATATTTAGGCGTAATACTAATTGCTTGATTATAATCCGCAATCGCTCTTCTGTAATCTCCTATAGATACAAAAGCATTAGCACGATTATTGTACGCTTCCGCATCCTGAGGATTTAGACCCAATGCCTGATTATAATCCGCGATCGCTCCCTCTTTATTACCAGTATCAAAATAAACCAAACCCCGACCTTTAAATGCTGGTGCATATTGAGGATTCAGACTAATTGATTTACTATAGGCAGCAATAGCCGCTTGGTAATTACCTTTAAGATGTTGAGTTTGTCCCTGAACATAAAATTCCCCAGCTTTAGAGGTTCTCCCTATCTGTGGATTTGGGGGACTTGCTCCTCTTTCTGTCACCAAAACATCTTGATTATTACTGCAAGAAACGCAAATAATCCCGCTAAAAATAGTAACCATCGCTATAGTGAATGCTCTGTTTACTTCTCTGTGTTTGTGTCTCAATAACTGCCATTTCATAATTTACTATAAATCGCCATTATACCTGGAGTAAATCATTCACTAAATTGCTTACTTACTTAGGAAATACTCTCGCTTTTTGATTAATATTCAATTCAAATGATAAAATTCCCTGAAGTTATCGGAAATAAATAAATTTATCCAGCCAATCACCGCATATTACTAAATACTAAAAAAAATCCCTGATAGCTATATTTCTATTATTACTAGACTACCGTTGATAATTCTGTTAATTTTGTTAGCAATTTGAGAAAAATTTCCATACCAGTATCAGGAAATAGACTCAAAACTAGTTCACAGAGTTTCTCAGTATTCCTCACCTTCTTGATTTTTAGGCGTTATTTTCCAATAAGTATTTATATCAACATTTACAGTCAATTTTTCCAAATTTACCCCCAAATTTTTGCGAATATCTTCGGTTAGAGTAATTGTAAAATCTAAATCAACACCTTGATTTTCTACCAAATCTACCAATTCTTGAAACTGAGTCTTGATAGTTTTTCGCTCATAACTTGTAAGTTTGCAAGATGATGTTTCAGAAATATTCTGGACTAACATCGCTTGTTTTACCCGTTCTTGTAAATGCTCAAATTCTGATTTGAGTATTTTTTGTTGCTGTTCAATTTCTATATATCTAGCAGTCAATAAACTTAGATCTTCCCTAATTGGATCTATCTTTAAGTTTGCCTCTAATTCTAATAATCGTAAATGTACTTGAGCTAAATAAATACAATCAAGATAAGCATATTCTATCTGTTCTTCAGTTAATGGTCTTTTTCCCCAATCGCTCGTTTGCTCTTGTTTATTAATATCATGAAAATTACAAAGTTTAGTAGCTAGGGTTTTCAATTGATAATTAGGTAATGGTAGTAAATAGACGGGAATTTTCTTCGCCATTTCTAAGGTACAAGTAATATTTTTGGCTTTTTTAGCTCCCAAATATTTCACGTCATAACCAGCATTATGAAAAACTTTTTCAATAGCATCATTAACCATAATCCTCTCCACAAAATCAGCAATTACATCTGATTTATCGAGAACATCTAATAAATAAACACTATTACCAGTCATATCTTCAGGATTAGCCAACACCTGAATCAGTGATAATCTTGGATTACGAGTTTTATAATCAGCAACTTCTGTATCTATCCATAAAGTTTTAGCTGTGGTATATTCAGTAATTAAGGAACGAATTTCCCTCGCAGTAGTAAGATAAGGCATTGGTAAATGTCAGGAAGTGTAAATTAGTTATCGCTTCCCAAAGTAACATTTTATGACTAATCATGCTGGCAAGTGCTACATCATCATTATTTTTATAGAAAATTTTCCATTAAAAAAAGCTCAGGTATTAATTCCTGAACTTCTATTCAACCTAATTATCCTAGATGCGGATATTTGTTAAGCTTTGGTCTATGGACATTAGTAACGGTTTCCACCGCCGCCGCCACCGCCATAGCCGCCACTACGGCCACCACCACCGCTACGGTTTCCACCACCAAAAGAACTACGTTCTTCTCTGGGTTTAGCTTTGTTCACTTTTAAATCACGTCCCATCCATTCAGCACCATCAAGCGCTTCAATGGCTTTTTCTTCTTGTGCATCTGATTCCATTTCCACGAAACCGAAACCGCGAACTTTACCAGTTTCCCGGTCGGTAGGTAGCTGAACACGTTTTACAGTGCCATACTCCTTAAAAATTTCGCTCAAACCATCTTGGGTAACTTCATAAGAGAGGTTGCCTACATAAATTGACATAGATTTTCTCCAAAATCATAAGAGTGTAGAGATTTAGATTTCGGAGAAAAGTCTGTAAATACCAAAGGGAAAAAGCCTATCAATACTAAAAACAAACGAGGTCCACCGAATTACTTCTCGACTCCCATTATGGCATAAAAAATAGATATCTAGGCAGTAAATTCAAAAAGTTTATAAAATATTTTTTTTATACCTTAATTAGCAATGGCAGCATCAGCTTTTTATGGCATTCTCTCGTTATACTTAGTTGAAGGATTTTTAGGGGTTAATTCGGGGGTTTCAGCCTATTTTCTGATAAAATTATCAAGACTGAATCTAAAGGCTCAATTTTAGGTTTCTTTGTTCATGTTGCACTTTAAACATTCCTCAATTATTAACGCACCAATAGAAGTAGTTTGGAAATTCCACGAAAGACCAGACATACTCCAAATACTCACCCCACCTTGGCAACCTGTACAAATAGTCAGACGGGAAGGAGGACTATCAGCAGGTGCAATTACAGAATTTCGGCTTTTTTTGGGTATTTTACCCTTAACTTGGTTAGCGCGGCACACAGACTATGAAGAATATCGTCTGTTCACTGATGAACAGATATCTGGACCTTTTGAGTCCTGGGTACATCGTCATGAGTTTACAGAAGAAAATGGCAAAACTAAATTAACCGATAATATTACTTATTCTATGCCTGGTGGTGATGGAATAGAATTTATCAGTGGTTGGTTAGTTCAAACACAGCTAGAAGCAATGTTTCGCTATCGGCATTATGTGACTAAACGCGAATGTGAAAAATGAACACAAAAAAAACGCCCCCCATAATTGGAGAGCGTTTTTTATGTAACTAAACTTATTAACCGTTGATTGCAGGAGCGCTTAAAGCAACAGGAGCAACATCAGCAGCAGCCAAGTCTAGAGGGAAGTTGTGAGCGTTACGCTCGTGCATTACTTCCATTCCTAAGTTAGCGCGGTTGATT
>Ga0208857_1000072_pt1 | contig 26619 bp, 25 predicted proteins | sample LakMenEpi05Nov12_FD_150674 | JGI IMG/M metagenome (GOLD analysis project Ga0208857, IMG submission 150674) | Freshwater microbial communities from Lake Mendota, WI - 05NOV2012 deep hole epilimnion (SPAdes) | ecosystem: Environmental > Aquatic > Freshwater > Lake > Epilimnion/Euphotic zone ... | reverse complement strand
ATTAAAGAAATTTATAAAAAAATAGATGTATCTGCAATTATAGAATATCAAATTATTAAAACAAATTTAAATAATATTATTGAAAAATTTAAATCTGAAATAAATAATAAATTAGAAGAATTAGATAGTAAAATAAATAAATTAGATGAAAATAATAAAAAAACAATTAAATTAATTAAAAATTTACATAATATTAAATCATTAGATGAAATAAAAATTAATACAAAAAAATAATATTATTATTTATTCAACTAAAGAACTAAATGAGACTAATTTATTATTTTGCATATTTTCTTTTCTAGAAGGCATAAATCGTGACATTCGTCTATTAGTAATACTTTCATATAAATCGGCATGTTCGGTTTCAGTTTGTGAAATTTTTTTTGCTTTTTCATCTTTATTAACCTTTTCTTTATTCATACCATTTAAAACATATTCTAAATTTTTATCATTATTGCATTTCTTAATTTTATAAGTATGATCTACCATTTTTATATTATATTTATATAAATATTATATAAAAAAAAATATATAATTATTAATTATTTATTAATTTTAATTAAAATAACTATAATAATAATCTAAATATATTAAATTATTTAAATAATCATATAAAATATCATAATTTTCAGATACATTTAAATTAATTTTTTTTTCTTTTAAATCAACTAAAATAATAATAACTAATTTATTTAATTTAGAATAGTCAATATTACCATCAATTGGAATAGGAATAGTATCTAATACTAATTCATTTTTAAAAATTTTATCAATATTAATTATGGATTTCATAAAAATGTTATAATTTTTAATAATATATTTTGTTAAGAATTTCATAAAATGTTCATAAATTACCATAGTTTCTTTTAATTGTGGAAATAAAGTGATAAATAAATTTGCATCTTTTTTTAATAAAAATACTCTTAAACAAATTAAATGTAACATACTATAATAATTTTTATTAATTACAATACTATTTTGCGTATCTAGAATATTATAAAAATGTAATTTTTTTGTAAAGTTATGATTATAAATAAAATTACGAATTTTAGATAGTAAATTACTTTCTAATAAAATATTAGAATAATTTTTAGTTACTGCAAAATTCTTAGATCTTAAAATAAATCCAAAAACTGGTTTATAATTTTCTAATTTACTTTCTTTTTTAAATCTATTAATTTCATTATTTAACATTAAATATAAATTTTGTAAATTTTTATAATTATTAATATCATATTTTTCAGTCATTTCAAACCCTAAATCTTCATTTTCATTAATTTTAAGTTTTTTATTATTATTAAATTCATTCATATCTACAGATTGAATCAAAATAATTTTATTAGGGTTTTCATTTTGATTTTCAATAAAAGGATGATATTTATGATATTTTAAACATAAAGTATAACATTTATTTGTATCTAATTTTGAAATATGAAAATTTGGATAATTATTTAATAATTCATTAAATACATCTAAATACGTTTTATTATCTGTATAAATTAAATTATTAGCATCATATGCTTTATTAGTTGAAATTCTCCAACAATCTTTATAATAATATAAATTAATAATTGTTCCATCATATACTTTACATAATTTATAATTATTTTGATTATAATAGTTAATAATTTCTGATTTAATTAATTTTTGTGAATTAAATAATTCTGTTGGAATTACTAATAATTTCCATGAATTATTTACTTTATTATAATCTGCAATTAAACCATTACATTCAAATGACATTGGATTATTAAAATCAGATTTAAATCTATTAGCAATAAACATTACTCTATTAGAATTATCTTCTGAATTTTCAACAACTGTTTTAATATAATTTTTATATACATATGATCTAATATAATTAATATCTTTATTAGATTTTTCTAATAAATATTTATATGTATTCATTATATTTTCTGTTTGAATGTTTGGTTAATCTTACTTATTTTATAAAATAATAATTAAATTATATCTAAATTAAAATTCATTATTCAATTTTAAATTAATGACGTTTCATAATTAAATTACCTAAATCATTAATATTATCATCATCATTCATATCAGTTTCATATTCTTTATTATTAAACATGTATTTATGGCCAAATTTACCTGTTTTTCTATCCTTTTCACCGGATGATTTAAATTCAGTATCATTTTCAAATATTTCTGGATTTAGAGTATCGTTTGATTGATTATTTGGTTTTCTATGTTGACTATTTTTTTCATTATCGTAACTATGTAATTGAATTTCTTTAGTATTTTTTGTATTATCATAATTAATATTATTATAATATTCTGGTAATTTATTACTATATTTATATACTTCATAAATATTATTATGCTGATTTAATTGATTTTTATTTAATAATACATTATCATATATAAATTTAGATTGTAATGTATCACCTTTAGTTGATTTACCAGTTATATTAGATACTTCTTTATTATTACCCTTTTCTAAAATATTATTTTTTTGAGATAATAATGATTGATATAATAAATCTAAAAATAAATCTTTTTTCTCTTTTTGTGTATAATTAGCCATTTCTTTATTATTTCCCTTTTCTAACATTTTTTTATCTAATGTAAAATCAGCAATCAAATTTCGAATATCATATTTATTATCATTAATTTTAAATAATTTTGTTAATTCTTCATTAATTGTTAATCGCTTATCAGTTAAATCAGTTGTTAATAATTCATTATTTTTCATATGTTCAGGACTTTTATTAATAGTTCTTTGATGTAATTCTTTAGATATTTTAAATTTTGAATCATATTTATCATTTTCAAATCCTTCTTTTTTTTTATTTTCAATATTTTTATTTAAAATTAATAGTTGATTCATTAATTGTAATTCTTTATCGCTATTGTCAATTACTTTATTATCCTTTAATTGTTGATTTTTATTTTTTACAATATCTATATCATTTAAATTTTTACTTTTTAATAATTTAGAATATTGTGCTATTTTTACCTTATGATCTGGAACTGGTAACCATCCAACTGGTAATGAATTTAAAGATAAAGTTGCTACGTAATCTCGTCTTTTTTTAATATCATCTACATCACTTAAATTTGCAACTGTACCATCTAATTCATGATGCAAAACTTTTGAATTTTTTATATCTATTTGATTAAAACTATTAGTCCAAGCATCATTAGATTCTTCAAAATTTTTATATCTTTCTTTAAACCCTTGATATGTAATTTTTTTATTTTTTTGCATTTTAGATTCTGATATTCCAGCAGTTGGAATAGAATTATCAGAATCATCTTTAAAAGAATATTTATGATTATCTTTTCTATGCCATATTTGTTTTTGATAATTTCCCATTAAAGGATCTTGATGAATAGATCGTGGATCCTTATCAGTAAACCCTAAAAATAAATCACTTTGAAATGGCTCAGTATCATTTCTTCTGCCATAATAATGAGTATTTAATTTACCAACTGAATCTGTATTTGTTCTTTTTTTTTCAAATTCAAAAGTAGCTAGTTCTGGGCTAAAATCTTTTAAAGTATTTCTAAAATGGTCATCTAAATTATTACTAATATCAATAATAGGAGTTATTTCATATTTTTTAATTAACTTATTATCATCTATATATTTATAATTTTCTAACTTAGACATATTTTATTTTTTATATATATTTTATTATTTATATTATAATATAATTATAAATAATTTATCAAAAAAAAATAATATCATTATGGATAACAATTTAAATGAAAATTTAGTAAATTCATCAGACGAATCAGATTGTTCAAATTATTCCGATAAAACTCATTATTCTATAAATAAAACAAATAAAAAGAAAAAAACAAAAACAAAAACAAAAATATATATAGAACTTAATTATGGATTTATGAAATCAAAAGCACATAATTTAAAAAATAGACATATATCACAATATGTAAATATTTATAATGCAAAAAATGATCATTATTTTAGTCCTGAAAAATTTAGAGTATCTTATGATGGCTTTAGATATTTACCGAATAGTAATGTTTATCAAGATAATAATAATTAAAATTGAATTTATATTATTTTTTTAAATTATAATAATATATTATCTATTTAATAATGTCATTTAAAAATTTAATTCAAGATAAATATTTTAATAATGAAAATAATGAAAATAATGAAAATAATGAAAATAATGAAAATAATGAAAATAATGAAAATAATGAAAATTTAGATAAATATGAGATAAATTCATATTTATCTGATAATTCATATAGCAATTATGATTGGTCAGATCATTCTAATAGAAATTCTGATAGTTCTGATTCTTCTAATGTATATTCATATAAATCAGATTCAGATTCTAATATTAATAAAAAATCTAATAGATCTGAATCTAATAGTTCAGAATCTATTTATCCAAAATCTGATAGTTCTGATTCTATTAATTATGATTCTGATTCTATTAATTATGATTCTGATTCTATTAATTATGATTCTGAATCAAAATCTAATAATAATTTAATTAATTCAGAATATAACCATATTCTTTATAATGAACATACTCCAAAGTTATGTATAATTACTAAATTATATCGTTCTATAAAAAATAAATTAAAAAAAAATAAAAAAATTAAAGGTAATAATAATACTAATCCAGATATTCATTATGAATATACAATTAATGAATTAGTTTCTGAAGTTAAATAATTTATCTTTTATCTTCATTTAATTTAAATTGAATAAAATTATATAATTTCATATTAATTTCATAAGATAAATTATCTAAATTTATACGAATTCCATCATTGTTTTGAATTATATTTTTTTGTTCTATATGTTCATTTTGTAAAAAATTTAAAATAGATATTAAATTTTCTCTATCAAATTCAGAACATGTTTTAATAATATTTTGTTTAATTGTTGTAATTTCATTCATATTTTACTATTATATATTATTTTTTATATTTAATATATAATTCAAATAAATTCATATTTTTATCAATTAATTCTTTAGAATTATATTCTTCAGATAAATCATTTACTAATTTTAAATATAAATAATATTTTTTAAATAAATTATATAAAATATTAAAAGAACTATCTTCTAAATAATTTTTAGCATCGTTATTTATACTAATTAATTTTTCTGATAAATTAATTTCTTGATTAAAATAAATAATACTATCTTCATATTTATAAGATAATAATTCTATTGTTTTATCTTTTTTAATATTTTCATCTGATTTATTATTTTTATAAGGATATAATAAATTATTAAAATAATTCCAATTATTATTTTTTATTTCTAATATTTTTTTCTTTCGTTCTTCTTCAATATTAATATAAATAATAATACTATCATTTAATTGATTTTTTTCATCATCTGTAATTTTATTTATTTTATAATAGATTACAGATTGATTAATTATTGGAATAAATGGATATGAATTAATAGTTATTTTATTAGATCCAGTTGTGAATTTTGCTTTACCAACAATAATAGGAATTTTAGATCCTTTTTTTAAAAATGATATATCCTTATTATTTTTAATCATAGCTACTATATAATTATTTTTAGCAATAATATTATTATTTATATTTTCATGTATTTCCATATTTAAAATAACCTCATTTTGAGAATAAATAATACATTCAGCTTCAAATTGAATATATACTATAAAATCACAATTTAAATTATTTTGGTTAGATTCTATTAAAGATCTATTTAATATTTTATTAATTTTGATAATATAACTTTCTAAATAACATTTATTTAAATATTTTTGTTCAATTAAATTTAGTATTTGACTTTCAATATTATTTGAAAAAATAATATTTATATTGTCAATATTTAGAATTATGTCAAATATTTTAGTAATTTGCATATTTAATATAATTATAATAATATATAAATTTCAATTTTAAATTATATTTAATTTAATATAATAATATTTAATAATGGATAATACAGAATATAATTATCTAAGACACAATTATACAGATGAAGAATTAAAAAAAATTAAAGAATTTAATGATCTACATATTAGTAAAGCACAAAGTTTATTAAAATATAATCGAAATAAAATTTTAAATGATAAAGATTATGCTAATTTATCTGATCAAGACCGTTTAAAAACTATTCAACAAAATGAAGAATATAAAAACTTTTGTAGAGAATTTCCAATTGTTAGTAAATATATTGTGGTATTAGGATTATTTAGTAGTAAAGCTTTTAATAAATATTTAGATTGGAAATCTAATGTTAGACCATCTGATTATATTAGAAGTAAAATGATTAATAATCCAAGAGAACAAGAATTATGGAAAAATAAATATGTATATGGAATTTATGTAAAATATTTATATCAAGAAAAAAATCAACATAGTAATTTATCTGATATAAATAAAGCATATTTATTAACCGTAGAAGCTCTTAATCAAGAAACTACTGAATTTTTTAATATGTATGAAAAAGAGTTAAAAAATATTGAAGAAACAAAATTACAATATAATGAAAAACGAAAAGAACAAATTAAAAAACAATTAAAATTAAAATTAGATAAACAAGATATATAACAAATAAAAAATGTATATTCATTTTTTTTATATTGAATCTAAAGAATATAAAATTAATTATATTTCAGTAATTAAACATGATAATTTAAATTTAGATAATAATATAATTAATAAATTTATATATCGTAATATATATTTAAATAATAATGATGATGATAATATCAATTATAATAATATTAATTATATATCATTATTTTATATTAAAAAGGGATTAGTTGTTGAAAATAAACAAGATCTATGGAATCAATTAATTAAATTATATATGGAAAATATTAAATTAATTAATTTAATTGATAATAATTATATTAAAAAAATACAACAAAGTAATATCTTATTATTTAATATAGACACATATAAAGATAATTTATCTAATTTTATTATTAATAATTGTTATGAATAATAAATTTAATTAATATTTTTTTTTATTTATAATAATATATACTCTTATCTTTATTTAAACAAATCACACAGCAATCAATGTATTTTTTAGGATTTTTTATTAATTTACTTCTATTATTTAATGTACCTTTAATTAATTCACTTAATTTATGTAATTATATATCACAAACAAAATATAATAATTTAAAAAATAATCATCCAGAACTTAGTCATGAATTTAATATTTTATCAAATATACCATTACCCATATGGTATACAGATAGAGATCCAAATTCTTTAACAAATGTAAAAAATAGTTTAGAAAATTGTAATGATTTAATAAATATAGTTATTATTTATGGATTACCAAATAAAGATTGTGAAGCTGGTCAATCATCAGGAGGATCTAATAAAAATTCTAATGATTATAATAAATTTTTAAATGATTTACATTCAGTAGTTCAAAATAAAGAAATTATTTATATTATAGAACCTGATTCATTAAACTTTTTATTACCTAATAAATGTGGATTATTACCAGAAAATAATTATAAAGCTAATTTAATAAAAGCTATTGAGATTTTATCTCAAAATAATAATGCAAAAATTTATTTAGATATTGGATATTGGAATGTAATATATTCAGATGAAAAAATTTATGATATTTTAAATATTGTGAATGAATTAGATCCTAATCAAAAATCTAAAGGATTTTCATTAAATTTATCAAATTATAGAAAAACAGATGAAATGATTAATGCTTGTGATAGAATGCGTAAATTAAGTAATAAAAATTATCATTGTATTATAGATACTTCAAGAAATTATAATGGTCCAAGTATAGATAATCAATGGTGTAATTTAATATCAGCAGGCATTGGAAAATTACCAACTACAAATACTAATCAAGATTTTATTGATTATTTATTATGGTTAAAACCTCAAACTGAATTAGATGGAAATTGTTTAGGATTTAGTAATTCATATCAAACTCAAAAAAATGCAGGAGATTTTGATTTAGAATATTTTAAAATGTTATGGAATCAAGGGATTTTTCATAATGAGTTAAATCAATGTAAATAAAAAAAATAAAACAATTAATTAAAATTTTTAATATAATTTATTAATAATTTTTCATTATTATTTTTAATATTTTTTTGAATTTGTTTATGTTCATATTCAATATTATTTAATAATATATTATATTGTCTTTCTATATCAATTAACATATTATAATTAATTTCTAATTGTTCTTTAGTTATTTTATTATTTTTATATTCATCTAATAATTTTATTTGTAATTCTTTTTTTTGTTTATCATATTCATTATTAGAATAAATTAAAATTGGATGAATATTATGAAATCGTAAAAAATATTCATTTTCATCATAGTTTTCATGAGTAGAAAATGTCATTTTATTCAATATTGTATTATATAAATATAAAATAAATATTTCAATTTTTTTTAGAACTCAAATGATAATAACATAGTATAATTACTATTTGCCGATATATGACGCCCAGATAATAATCTAAGATAAAAATTTACTAAATTTGGATTATCTTTAGTAAATGTTTTATATTTATATCCTAAACTAAATGGAGAATTTGAAATATCAACATTGTAAAATATTGAATTTGCAGGTTCAAAATGGCTTACTTTCTGTAAAGGTATTGCAAATAAAGCATTATTATTTTTTACATTATCTCCATTACCTATACCAATAATATTTAAATCAGATGCTCCTGTATTAATACTTGAACATACTAATAAATAATCATCTGCAAATACATTTTCAAATGTTTGTGATTCATAATCTGATACTATAGAAACAACATTTAAATATGATTTTTTTTTAAATCCTAAAATAGTATGTAATGAACCAGAACTATTACCACTATTTGGAATTTTCATATTTTCAAAATCAAATCCAAATCCGAATGTTGCACCTGTATAATTTGTAATAATAACTTTATTGCTATTATAATCAATTTCTAATACAAAATCAGCTTCCGGATAAAAAGAAGTTTTATATTGGTTCATTTGTATTTCTATTAATTTTAATACTTCACCAATATTATTATATTGTTTTAATCCAAGTGTTGAATTTAAACTAATTGTTAAATCATTAGCATTAGTTGCATTTGGAATATATTGACCATTTGAATCAAATAAAGCCATTTTACAATTTACATCATTATAATTTGGAAAGACTGCTGGTATTGTAGATCCTGATTCATTATAAATATCTATATAATGATAAGAACTAATGCTTTGAGTTGAAATACCATCTACTTTAGTAACATTTTCATATACACCATGTCCAAATCCAATTAAAGGTCCTATTGAATCTTTATGATTAAATGACATTGTACAAGGATTAGTTGTAGATATACTAAATGACGAAGTTGCTGATTCTCTTTCTATTTTAAATGTAGTTAAAACATGTTCAATAGATGATTCAGAAACATTAAAAACTAAATCCATTGGTTGTAACGAGTCCTGATTTTCCCAAATTATACTATCTAATGAAATCATTACTCTATTACCTTCACCTGTTTTTGCAACAGCTACAACATAATTACTAGAATATGTCACTGATGACCATTCATAATTTTCTGAACTTGTTCTAATAGTCCAATTAATACCATTTTGTGAAGTCATAACTCTATTATTATTACCTGTACTAGATACCGCAATAAATCGATTAATATATGTTGACCAACAAATTGATGTCCAATTATTATCTACTGGGCTAACCTGAGTAGTCCAATTAATACCATCAGGTGAAGTCATAATTCTATTATTATTACCAGAACTTGCAACTGCTACAAATAAATTTAAATTAGATGACCAACATACAGATGTCCAATTATTATTAACGGATGCATTTTGTAAACTCCAATTTATACCATCATAAGATATCATTACTCGATTTGTTCCAGAACTAGCTACAGCTACAAAAATTTCTTTTTCTGTTATTAATCCTACATCAATTCTTCCACAACAAATTGATGTCCAATTATTGTCAGCTGGGCTAACTCGTGATATCCAATTTATACCATTATTAGTAGTCATAATTCTATTATTATTACCAGAATTAGATACAGCTACGCCTAAATTTAAATCATCAGACCAAGAAATAGAAGTCCAATTATTATTACTAGCTGCTGTTTGTACTAACCATGTTAATCCATCAATAGATGTAATAACACGATCTAAATTACCACTATTAGCAACTGCAATATATTTTCCAATACTACCAGCCCAACATATTGCTGACCAATTATTAAATAATTCTAATTTTGACGCAACCCATATTTTTCCATCAATTGAAGTCATAATTCTAGAATTAATAACATAACCTGCATCATCACTTTTATATGTAATATTTCCAGAACTAGCGACCGCTACAAATAAATTTAAAGTATTAGACCAACAAATTGATTGCCAATTATAATTACTGGCATCTGATGATAAAGTCCAATTTATACTATCTAAAGATTTCATAACTCGATTTGATGTACCAGATGCAGATAATGCTATAATTTCACTATTAGAGCATGCTAATGTCATCCATTTAGTATCAATGGGACTAATTTGAATATTCCATTCCAACCCATTATTTGATGTCATAATTTGATTATTATCTCCAGAACTTGCAACTGCTATAAATAAATTTAAATAATTACACCATATTACTGAATTCCATTCATTACTACCAGCTGATTGTTTAGCCATCCAATTAATACCATCATTTGAAATCATAACTCTATTAGTATCTCCATCATTAGCTACAGCTACTAATGTAGCTGAAACTGCTGAACTAGTAACCGAAACCCAGTTATTATTATTTGGACTAGTTCTTATTGTCCAGTTAATACCATCAGGTGATGTCATAATTCTATCAAATAATCCAGAACTTGCTACTGCAATAAATAAATTTAAAGTATTTGACCAACAAACTGATGTCCAATTATTACCATTAGCACTTCTTCTTATTGTCCAATTTGATCCATCGGAAGATGTCATAACTCTATTAGTATCTCCAGTACTAGAAACTGCTACAAATAAATTTAATGTACTTGACCAACATACGGATTCCCAATCATTATCATTTGGTGCTAACTTAACTGTCCAATTATCACCATCTGACGAAACCATAATTCGATTTAAATAACCTGATTTACTAACAGCTACAAATATATTTAATTCGGGTGACCAACAAATTGAACTCCATTTATTGCCAGGAACCTGTTTAGAATATTTCCAATTAATAGTATCAGGTGAAAACATTACCCTATTACCATCACCAGATATAGTTACAGCTACATATAAATTTAAATAACTAGACCATACTATAGATTGCCATTTAGATCCATTATATATAGTTTGATTATCTATGTTATCTAATTCTCTAGGATTATTTAGAGCATATTGTAAAGCAACGGATAATTTATAATCTGTTTTAATATTTTCATCATATTCAACTACTATTATATAAGAATCATTTTTATATTGTATTAATAAAGTATTATTAGTATTGCCAAAAACTGACACTTCTGCATTTAAATCAAAGTGAGCTAATTCAATAGTACGTGGTTGTTTAAAAAACAGATTTATTGGAAAATTCATAAAAATATCATTACTAATATTATATACATTACTTTTATTACAATTCGATATTAAAATATTTTGTCTTACCATATTTATTAAATACTATTATATTTATTTTAATATTTTTTATTATATATTTATATATATAAATATAAATATAAATTAAAAAATGACTATTATTAACCAACTTACTAGTTTTAAATTATCAGGTATTACATTTAGTGGTACATCTCAACAGTTAAATTATACTGCTGGTGTAACTACTGGATCAGTAGTTGCTAATAAAGCATTAGTTGTTGATACAAATAAAGATTTAATAGGTTCTGACAATACTACCCGAATACGTAATTTAACATTATCTGGAGCCTTAAATGCTATTAGTTATACAGGTACTTTATTAACATCTAGTCAACCAAATATTACATCTCTAGGCACTTTATCAAATTTAATAATATCTAATGATTTATCATTACCAGGACATAATGGTATAGATAAAGGTTTAAAATTAAGTGGAAATTTAGTATTAGCTAGTGCTCATCAATTAAATTATACTGTAGTTACTCCAGGTACTGCTGAAGGTAATAAAGCATTAGTATTAGACGGATCTCGTATTATAAATAATATTCATGCAATTACTAGTCAACATCTATATACAACTAATTTATATATTGATAATGTAGAAGTTACTGCATCAGCAAGTGATTTAAATTATTTAGATTTAATATCTATTGGTCAAGGACAAGCTAGTAAAGCTTTAGTATTAGATTCAAATAGAGATATTAATAATATTAATAATTTAACAACTACTACATTAACTGCAACTAATTTAAATGTTACAAATTTATCAGGTACAATACAAACAGCAAGTCAACCAAATATTACATCTTTAGGTACTCTTACTAGTTTAACTTTATCTGGATCAATAACTGGAGTAACTAATCTTAGTACTAATCAAATAACATTAAATGGTACATTAATTACACCAACCCCTTCTGAATTAAATACATTATCTGGATTAACTAGCACTACTGCTGAATTAAATTATTTAGATATAAATGCACCAGGTACAGTAGATGCTAATAAAGCATTAGTAGTAGATAATAATAGAAATTTAACAGATTTAAATCAATTAACATTAAATGGATCAAGTGACGTAATTACTATGACTAATAGTTCATCAGGATCAAGAACAAATTTAAGATTTATTAATGATATTAAAAGTTGGGAATTAGGATCTAGAGGTAGTACAAATACTAACGCAAATAGTTTTTATTTATATGATAATCAAACATCACTTTATCGTTTAATAGTTAATAGTACGGGTAGTGTAAATATAGTTAGTCATAATGGATCAACTACTGGATTACAATTAAATGGCACTTTAGTTACTGCAACAGCTTCCGAATTAAATAGATTATCTGGTATAACTAGTACTACTGCAGAATTAAATTATTTAGATATCACTACTGAAGGTCAAGGTCAAGCAAGTAAAGCATTAATCGTAGATTCAAATAGAAATATTAATAATATTAATATTTTAGGATCTGTTCAAAGTACTATTAATAGTACTTCAGTAACTACTATTAATAATTCAACAGTAACTAGTAATTATGATTTATATTTAAGAAGATACGCCACAGTTAATGGAAATAGTCATGGTATTGCATTTGCTCATACTACTAATGATCCAGCTACTTTTGCTCCAGGTGCTTCTATATTATATACTCGAGTTGATTCAGGTAGTGGACATTTATTATTTAATACCACACAAAATGAAAGATTTCGTATTACAGCTACAGGTAATATTGGTATAAATACAACTAATCCAGATAAACAATTAGAAATTAATTCAAGTACAGGTAATTGTTTAAGATTAACCAATAATGATTCTGATGGTAGTGCTACAAACTTTTGTGATTTTAATGTTTCTAATTCTGGACAATTCACATTAAGTCCTTCAAGCAATAATTCTTTATCCAATGCTGGTGATATTTTATTAAGAGGATCTGTTATTATAGGAAAAGATTCTACAAATAATATATTAAGATTTAATGGTACTACTGGTGATGCAAATAGCAATATGACAGTTATTGCTGAAAGAATATATGGTGGTACTGAACAATCTGAATTATTATTATTTAAAGGTAATGATATGGTTGGAGGATCTGGTCCAGATAGAATTAGATTACGAGCTACTGAACATATTTTTCAAACATATACTTCAAATGAAGATTTTGGTTCATATGGGGATAATAATACTAGATTATATATTGCAAATAATGGTAATATAGCTATGGGATCAAATGTTTCTAGTGCTAGATTAGAGTTATATAATACAGCAGGTTCAAATTTTTTAAGAATGACTGTTTCTGGAACTAGTAATTTTAATGATTTTACTACTTTATCAGATGGGTCATTACAAATTAAATCATCAAATAATACAGTTTTTATAGGTGATTCGAGTTCTTCAGTACAGACATTACTTGTAGGAACTTCATCAAATTCAGCAACATCTGGTACTATTAGAATTACCCAATCTGGAGGAATAAATTATATTCAATCTGGATTAAATTTATCATCAAATTCAGCAGCAGATTTATTTATAGGAAATATGTTAAATCCAGCAGTTAATTCATCAAGAAAAATTATGTTTAAAAATAATGGCAAAGTCGGATTTGGTACAATTAATCCAGATTTAGCATTAGAAATTAATGATAGCTTAGGTAATTGTTTAAGATTAACTAATAATGATAGTGATGGTTCAGCAACTACTTATTGTGATTTCACAGTATCAAGTAGCGGTATTACTACATTTAATACAGTAGGATCTAATGCATCATTTTCATTTACTGGTGGTAATATTAATGGAACAATTGGTACTGCTAATCAACCAAATATTACTTCATTAGGTACTTTAACTAGTTTAAATTTATCTGGTGCAATTACAGGAATTACAAATTTAACAATGTCTGGAACATTATCTGGAGTTAATACTATTAATGCAACTAATATATCTGGATTATTAACAACAGTTAATCAAACTTATATTACTGGATTAGGAATATTATCTAATTTAAGAATTGATAATAATTTAAAACTTGGTACAGCAAGTTCTGCTGCTGAAGATTTTATTCATATTGAAAATAGTTCTAATAGTTTTATTGGTATTCAAATTGAAAATAGAAATTCTACCGCAGAAACTAGTGGATGTAAATTATCATTTATGGGTTATAGAGATATAAATAATGCATATGAAGTAACTAGAATTGCATCAGTTACTACAACTTCTGATGCTCCATCTCTATATCAATATGGCGCTTTAGCTTTTTATACTCGTAATAATTATTTAGATAGTACTTTAACTGAACGTATGAGAATAAATAACTCTGGGTTTATTGGAATTAATACTAATAATCCAACTGAAAGATTACATGTTAATGGTAATATTTTAGCAACTGGTATTATTAATTCTAATAATAATATTACAGCAACTGGTAATATTACAGGTAATAATATTGGAACTTCTGGAAGTGGGCGTATTACTATTAATGCTAGTGATTTAGGATATAGTCATAGAAGTGCAACTGGTTCAACTAAATCTGAATTAGTAACTTATTCAACTGGCACAATTACTGGTATTGGTTCATATAATTCATTTCCATTTGTTTTATATGTTAATGATACAGAAAGAATGAGAGTTGCAACAAATGGTAATGTTGGTATTCGTACTACTACTCCTTTAGGGTTTTTAGATTTTGGAACTAATGCTAGTGATAATACAATTATCTTATATCAAGATGGTACTGCTGCTTATAAATTAGGTGCAATTGATAGTGCTTTAAAATATCAATCTGCTGGATCAAATGGTCATGCTTGGTTTACTAGTACAACAGTAACATCATCTGGTACTGAACGCATGAGATTAAATGGTAGTGGTAATTTAGGTTTAGGTACAACTAGTCCTAGTTATAGATTAGATGTAAATGGAACTATAAATACAAATTCTTTATTAAGAACATCAGTAGCAGGTCAAGGATTTAGTCATAATGATGGAACAATTAATTTAGTATCATTTGTAAATAATGCAACTAATCTAGGAAATGCTTATTTTGGAACTGCTACAAATCATAATCTACTTTTACAAACAAATAATGTTGGACGTTTATTTATTTTAAATGATGGGAAAGTTGGTATTAATACAACTCCTAGTTTTAATTTTGACGTTTCTGGTCAATCAAGAATAACTGGGACTGTTAATGAAGTATTAACATTATCATCAAATGCTGCGGAATCGATGATTGCTTTAAATGCAACTGGAACATCAGGAAGAAAATATTGGATAGGTTCATCAGCATCTGGATCTGGAGTAACAGTAGGTTCATTTTTTGTATATGATCCATCAGCTGGTAGTTCTCGTTTAACTATTAATTCAAATGGTAATGTTGGTATAAATACAAATTCACCTGGTTATCGCTTAGAAGTTAATGGAACATTATATGGAGGTTCTATAACTTCTGGTGGTGCAATATCAGCAAATACAACTATATCAACTCCTAATTATGTGTATGTATCTGATAGTGGCGCTTTTGGTAGATATGTAGGTAATTGGACAGGACCAGGATTTTGGGGTATAGGTGCTCATAGTTCTACAGCAGTACGTATTGGACAATGTAGTTCATCTGGAGTATGGTCTGGTTATAGTGATGTTCACTTGGCTAGACCGAATATTACTTCTAATGGGTATGGTATAAGTCATAGAAATGCAGAAGGAAGTAGTGCTGAAATAATTTCTTGGAATGATGGTAGTACAACAGGTATTGGTTCATATTCAAATCATGAATTTAGATTATATGCACAAGATTCATGGCGTGTACGTCTAGATACAGGTGGTGGTGTATATCGTTCTACAAATTCATCATCTTTCAGTACAACTTCAGATATAAGATTAAAAGAAAATATTGTAGATGCTAATTTAGATTTATGTTATAATAATATTAAAAATTTACGTCTTGTATATTATAAATGGAAAGATTTTACTTATGAAAATACAGATATTGGTTTAGATAAACATAGATTAGGTTGGATAGCTCAAGAAGTAGAACAAGTATTACCTAATTGTGTAGATATAAGTGAAAATTTTGGACTTAAAGACTGTAAATCAATTAATACAGATCAAATATATACTACTTTATATGGATGTACAAAAAAATTAATTGAAGATAAAGAAAAATTAGAAAATCAAAATGAAATCCTTAATACAAAAATAGATGAAATGGAAGAAGTAATTTCTGATTTATATGAACAAGTAGATAATTTAAATAGTACGGTAAATCAATTAAAAGAATTAGTTAATACATTAATTAATAAATAAATAATATAAAAAAAATATAAATTATTTATTTTTTTTTTATAAATTTATATTTACTATTAATATAATTTTAATAAATTGATAATCTAAAGTAATTTATATTTAAATATAAAACATGGCATTCGCAATTGGTGGCAAAAAATCTAAACGATCTGCACGTAAAGGACGTGGTCTTTCCAAAGGTGGTAAATCCCGAGGTGGTAAATCTCGTGGAGGACGATCCCGTGCTGGTGGAAAAAAATCGAAAAAATCGAAAAAATCGAAAAAATCTAAAAAATCCCGCAAACATTAAATATTAAATATAATATAATTATTATATAAAAATTATTATTTTTTTTATAAAGTTATATCCGTATAATTTATTTCTGTTTTTATTATTTGACAATTTCTTTCTTTATAAGCAGACATTCTAGAATATAATTGATTTTTTAATACCGATTTATTATCTACAATATCTATAATTATTCTTTTAATGTGATTATTTTCTTTATTTAATCTAAAAATACGACCAATAATTTGTTTAGATTTTGATTTACGTGGAGTACATAAAATGACAGCATTCATTTTATTAATAGAAACTCCTGTAGAACTATAACTATATGTAGTAAAAATAACATTACTATTATTTTTTGCCATTTCTATATCTTCATCAGTAGATCCTCCATATAAAACAATATTTTCATTAATATTTAATTCAGGTACTGATAAATTATTTTCATAATTTTTATAATTTTGTTCTGTTAAAATATAATTAAATTGTGTATATAAATATTCTAAATGATTTCTTCTTTCTGAAAATATAAAGATATTTAATTTTTTATTAAATAATTTTAATAATTCATCTAAAATTAATTTATTTCTATATTCATCATTTAAAAAATCTTCTATAATTAATGGAACACAAATCATTTGAGTTTTTGGATTTATATGTGTATTAATATATTGATCAGGTGCATTATATTTAATAATATGTACATCTGCGATAAATGAAATATCAGATTTTTTATATTGATCTAATGTTTCAGCATCTAATACATGTCCAATATTCATATGAGATATTATATCTGCTTTATCTAATCTTTCATTAGGTGTTGCAGATAATCCTAACATATATGTAGATTGAAAACGATTATATACAACTTTAAAATTATCAGTACAATATATATGACTTTCATCTAAAATTATTAAACCAAATTCTGAAAAAAACTCATTATAAGTTTTAGTAATTTTATTTTTTTTTATTTTAAATTCAAAATTTTCACTTACTAAGCTATTAATAATAGAAACAATAATATCACCATCAACTTTTTTTTTGCCATAATATTCACCAATAGTATTATTTGGAAAAAATTGTTTTAATAATTCAATCCATTGTTTTAATAAATATGTATTTGGTACTACTATTAAAGTTTTTTGATTAATTTTACCAATTATATCCATTGCGCAATAAGTTTTGCCACAATTATGAGTTACTGTAAATGAACCCATCACATATCTATTATTATTATCTACTTGAAATCCATAATATTCATCAATTTCTAATTCTTTAATAGAAATTTGAGAAACTAATGGATCTTTAATTTGCTGTCTCACATTAGCATGTTTTCTAGGACATAATGTAGGTATTTTATCAATATTAAATCCAGTAATATTCATTCTATATGCAGTATTATATTTTTTTATTCCTTTATAAACCCATGAAGTTTTTTTTATATTTTTATAACATGCAAATCCAAGACTTCTAGCTAGATATAGTACATCATCAAATAATTTTTCATTCTGTATACATTGAGTAAATTCAAACGTAGATTTACTTTTTTCTAGTGAACCATCAGCATCTAATAATCCTGCTAATAATTTTAATCTATTTTCACGATTATTATATTTATATATATCTGGAATATGTTTATTATTTATTAAATTTAATTTATATAATTCATTACTAAACATATTAGATCCAACTTGTCCATTTAAACCATTTATTCTATATGCATATTTATTTTGATATTGTAAATAACAATTATACTTGTTTAAATTATATGTAAAATATTTTAAAACTGTACTATCTTGTGATGTTATTGCAGATATACTAGAATGACCATCACCTAGCCAATATCCAATCATATATGGATCAATAATAAATTCTTTAACTGGATATTCTATTTGTGTTTTATATTCTTTTAAATCTTTACGAAATGATTTACTTAATTTTAAATAATCTTTTACTGAGATTTCTACAATATAATCCTCTATAATAGTTGACATTAATAATTCTGCTTCAACTTTAGTTTTAAAACGTCTTTGGTATACGCAAATTTTAGTTTTATCAAACCATATTGCTAAATAGCATTGATATTTTTTATAATATCTAATTTTATTTTTATTAGTGTATCGTAAACATAGAATATGTTCTTTATTTACAATATATGATTCACCTTTTTTATTTGTAATTTTATACATTTTATTTTTTCCTCTAACTAATTTAAGAATTTTTCTTGGAGTGCTGTCATCTCCCATTAATAAATCATTAACTGTAATATCTTGAACTTTTTTAATAGAACCATCAAACATTAATATATCTGTGTCTTTTGCATGACATCCGGCCATTAATTTTAATGTTAAGCCGCTAAATCCATTATTTACATTTTGTTTAGAATATATTGTATTAAATATATGATTAATTACCGTAATTTGATTTTCATTTGATTTACCAATATACTCCATATTTATATCAATTCCATTTGGAATTTTATTAATAATTTGAGTTAAAATTTTATTTGATAATAGAATTGGACCTGCAAATCTAGGAAAGATAATTATTTTATTATCAACAATATAATTTTTCTTTTCAATATAAAATGTACCTATAGGACTTTTATATTTTACAGTAAATTTACTTTTAATTTTATTATAACCTTCTTTTTTATATTTATTAATTAAATCAATAATATTTACTTCTATTCCTTTTTTAGTTAATATCCCAATCATAGTAAATATTAAAAAAAAACGTTCTTTATAATAATATTAATAAATGTTTAAATAATAATATTTAAATAATGATTATTTTATATATTATTTAATATATAAAAAATATAATGACGAATATCAAAAATAAAATTATCACCTTTATTTCAATATATAAAATAATTAATAAAATAAAAAAATCAAAAGATAGTGCTTTAAAAATAGGTACTGAATTATCACATTTTGGATATTATTTATATATTAATATTTTAAATGATGATACTGATTTTAGTAATGAACTAGATAATAAAAATATATATGAAATATTTAAACATAATGCAGAATTTGAACATTATATAATTATGAAATATTTAAATAAAAATATAGAATATAAAGAATTTTTTAAAATATTATCAAATAAATTATATAATATTAAAAAAGAATATATATCATCTTTTTTAAGAGGATATTATTTAAATATAATAGATTTATATAGTACAAATATTAATTATTATTATATAGATCATAATTATTTTGTATTATATGATTATCAACCTTATTTATTATTATTAATATATAAAATAATTATAAAAGAACATATATTAAGTTATAAAATTAAATTATTATTTAACTATATTGAAGATAAATATGCTATAAATGAAAATACTGAGGATTGTAATTATAAATTAATTTTTACTCATAAGACAAAATATTATAATAATAATATTAAAAATATTTTAGAATTATTATTTTATAATATTATAGATAAATATGAATTATTATCAAATAATGAAAAAGATTTATATAATATTTATTTATCTTATTTAATAGTTTATAAATAAATATATTTAAAATTGAATATAAATATTTATTACTATAATAATAACAATATCAATTATGAATTTTTATGAAATTGGAAAGAATTATTTAATTTCTTGTATTAAATTGGATTATAATCTATTATTTTTAAATAATAATTTATTAGATTTTTTAAGAGGATATATTGAACTTAATTCAGTATTAATTAAACCTGATTTTAATAATTTTAAAGCAACAGATGAAACAATTTTTAATATTTATTTTACAGATAATGATCTTAAAATTTTAGAATATATTAAAGATAATTTTAATATTTGCTGTGATATTATTAAAAGTAATTATAATAAAAATAATATATATTATAACTATATTTTACAATTTAAATTTGTTAATGTTTTAGATATTTTATCAAAAATTTATCATAAAGATATTAAAGAATGTGAAGTTGATGAAGAATTATATAATGAATATATGTCATTATCTAATTATCAACATATTTATTATGATTGTGAAAATGATAATTTATATTATAGATTACCTAAATGTACATTTAAAATAAATAATAAAAATGCAATTATTCCATCTAAAAATAATGCAAGTGATATTGGATATGATTTAACTATTATTAAAACTCATAAAAGAATATCAGATAATATTATTATGTATGATACAGGTATTCAAGTAAAACCACAATATGGATATTATTTTGAAATTGTTCCAAGATCTTCATTATCAAAATCTGGATATATTTTAGCAAATTCTATTGGTATTATTGATCCAAGTTATTCTGGTAATTTATATATTGTATTAATTAAAATTGATGATACATTAGCTGATTTAGAATTACCATTTAAATGCTGTCAATTATTATTACGTAGATCAATTCATTATGAATTACATGAAACTGAAAATAATTTAATTAAAACAACCAGAGGTTCTGGAGGTTTTGGTTCTACAAATAAAAAAGAATAATTCTATATTAAAAATTGAATTTTATTTTTTTTTATTATATCAAATAATGGAATTTAATATGGATAATTATATTAATTATATCAATAATAATTCTTTTATTTATTATCCAGATAATACTATTTACCCTTACAATGAAGATGTAATATTAATTATATATTTTACTAAAGAACATTTAAACTTAATTAATTATATTAATGAATATTATGAAATACAATATAATAAATGTGATATACAATATCAATCACAAATATATCAATATGTTGTAGAAATAAAAAATATACATATCTTAGAATTTTTATTTGATATATTCAATAATAATTTAAATAATAAAAATATGTCATTATATAATAATTTTATTTATTTATATAAAAATCAAAACAAATATTATTATAATTTTAATAAAAAAGTATTTATATAATGATGTTTATTAATAAATCAGTTTTAGTTACTTCTTTATTAGTTAGTAGTCCATTTGTATATTATTATTATATTTATCATTTAGATAATAAAATAAAAAAATTAGAACTTAATGCTGATTTATTAAAAGTTAAATATAAAGAATTAAATGATAATTATATTAATTTATTAAAAATGATTAATACAAATGAAAATACAGAAAACGAAATTGAAAAAAATTTAGATTTAAATAATATTAAAGAATCAGATATTGAAAAGACATTAATGTTTTAAACATATATTTATTTTTTTATTAAAGTTATTTATTTGACTATTAATATATAATTCATTATGATAAAAATTTATTACGGTATATCAATAATTACATCATTTTTTGGTATTACATTACATTATTATTTTTTAAATAAAAAATTAAATAAAATTAATGAATTATTAAATAATTTAAGAATACATAAAAATAAAAATTTAAAAAAAATAAAAAAGAAAACACAATATTTATACATTACTAATAATATGTTAGATGATTCAGAATACATTATTTTATAAGATTATTATCTAATTCTAATACAAAAGGTAAATGATCTGATCCATAGATATTATCTAAAAATTTAATACTTTTAATATTTTTTTTTAATACTTTTTTTGTAACTAAAGCAAAATCAATTAATAATCCTTTATTATAATGTCTACTAGGCCATCTATATGTAAAATAACTATATTGTTTTTTATTTGGATATAATTCTCTAAATACATTATAAAATCCAGAATCAATTAATTTATTAAAATTTTTAATTTCAATATCAGTTACTCCAGCTAATTTATTATGATGTTTATTAAAATCATAAGAATCTATTTCTTTATGAATTGCATTAAAATCACCAACTATAATAACTTCTTTTTTTTCTTTTAATTTTTGCATTTTATTATAAAATTTTTTATTAAATATTTCTTTATCTTTTAATCGTTCTAATTTAGGACCTGCATTAACAGAGTATAAATTAATTAAATAAAACTTTTTAAACTTAACTTTTAAATATCTTCCTAATATATCATCAAATTTAACTGAAAATGATTCTGGTTTAATTTTACTAATAATAGCTACTCCACTATATCCTTTTTTTGTTTTAGGGATATTATAATATTTATATTGATATTCAGGTAATAATTCTAATAAAATATTTATTGTATTATTACATAATTTAATTTCTTGTAAACATATTATATCAAAATCATTTTTTTTAATAAAATTAATAAATGTATTAGTATTTTTTATTTTATTATCTATAATATTTTTTTTTTGTAATAATGCTCGTAAGCTAACAATATTCCAACATAATATTTTCATAATAGTATACTATATTTATTATATTTACTTTTTATTAAATTTTAAAAAAAAATATTAATAAAATTACATAAATGATATCATTTTAATATTTCTAATTAATTTTTTTCTTTTAGATTGATCTATATAATATTCATAATTTTTAGTAATATCTAATAAAGATTTAGTTAATATATTATATTCTGTTTTTAAATTATGATAATTAATTAATAATTTATCATAATTTACTTTTTGTTGTTTGGTAATATTATTAAAATTTAAAATAGTATCATTTATTAAATTATCACATTGATAATATAATTCATTATGTAATAAATTATACTTAGAAATTAAATGTTGATATTTAAAAAATAAAATTTTATATTTATCACATAATTCATTTTTTGTTAAATTATATAAATATTCAATTTCTTGATTTTTTTTATATAAATTTTGATATTTATTTTCTAATGTTTTATAAGATTTAATTTGCAATTCATCTTTAAATTTTTTATAGTCCATATTTATTAAATATTTACTTTATATGTTTAATTAATAAATTTTTAAATATATCTAAATCTTTAATAATATTTTCAATACTATCATGAATTATTTTTTTATATTGATTATGTTTTATATTAATAATAATTTTATGTCTAAGTGGATGTTCTAATTTATAATTTATTAATTCAATATTATTATCTAAATTAAAAACATATTTAGTAATTAAATTACCAATAGTATGATATTCATTATTAATATGAATTTCATAAATATTTTGATTTGGTATAATAAAAATATCATTTATTAATTTATTAATATCTGTTGAATTTGTATTAATATCATAATTATTAATACTTGATTGTATATTTTTTAATCTAAAATACAAAGTATCATAAATTAATATAATTAAATTTTTTAATTCAATATTATTATTTGTAATAAGTTCTATTCTAAAATCTTTAATATTATTATTAAGAGAATTAATATTAAAGTCTGTATTTATAATTTCATAATTATATGAACCAATACTATATTTATGATCATTATATCCATATTCTTTGTTTATTTTAATATTATTAATATATAAATATCTATTAGGTTTTAATGAACATATTAAAATATTATTGTTAAAATAATTTTTTTTATCATTTTTATCTTTATTAATAATATCTTTTGAATATATATTAATTATATCATTAGTATTATTTACTATATTAATACTAAATGCTAAGTCATCATTAATATTTTGTAATATAGGAATTAAATTAATTCTTTCTATAATATTATCTGGTAATATATATTTATCATCCGTTTTTAAATCATAAATATTAATATCTAATGATTTTACTAATAATTCATCATTAAATATACGTCTAATTCCATTAGCAAATGCTTCATTAGAATTAATTAAATCAAAAGTTATAGATTTTTTATTTAATTCTGGTATTAAATGTTTATTTTCATTTATGATATTTTCAAATTTACTATTTTTATAATTAATCTGGTATTCATTTATTTTAACATTTTTAATATCCATATTTATTACTTTTATTTAATATATATATATATATATTTCAATTTTAAATTAATATTATAATTAATAGTATATTAATGATGGAAAATTTACATATTTTAAAAATTATATTAAAGGATTCACCAAATACAGAAAATGATTTAAATATTAAATTATTTGAATTTTTAAATAATAATTATAAAGAAATTATAGATTGTAATTATTATATTCAACCAATTTTGGTAAAATCATCTAATATAGATTATTTTATAAAAAAAAATATAGAAAGTACACCTGGATTATTAGATGAAATAAATAATAAATCAGTAACTGGTTTAAATAATATAATTAAATATATTGTTAAAATCTGTGAATCTAAATCAGAATCAGATACGGATTCAGATTCAGATAATGAATCTATAAAATATAATTCTCAAAAAAAAAGTTCTAATGAAAGTTATAATAATAATGCAGATTTACAAGATTATTTATTAAATGAAGCTTTTAAATCAGATGATACTATAGAAGATCCAATAGATTTAAATGTTGTAAAATCAAAAGAAGATGAATATAGACTAAGACAAGAAAAAAAAAATGTAGATCCAAAATTTTCTAATAAAATTATAGAAACTGTAAAAAATAATTTAAATAATAATGATAATTATTCTATTGAAAATTATAATGATTATCAAACTGAGTATAATAATTTAAATGAAGAAATAACTAAAACAAGACCAGTATCTGATTATGTGTCAGATGATAAAGATCTTCAAAAGTTTTGGGAAAATTTAGAAGAATCAACTTAATTTTTTAAAGATAAATATTTACAATATTCAGATAATAATATTTTAAATATCTTATTAATTATTTTTTTTTCTTCATCTGAATAAGTATTCCAAACTCTTTTTAATAATCCTAACAATTGATTAATATCTTCAGCTTCATTACTATTTTCATTTAAATAATCTTGAGCATCTTTATCTGATTGAATTACTTGATCATAATTTAATAATAATTGTTCTACTTGATTATCTTTAATATAATCTCTATAATTAAAAATATATACACCACCTTCATCAATTAAATATAATGGATCACCATCTATAACTAATTTAGTACGTCGTTTAATAGTATCTAATAAAATATTATTTGGTATTGATTGATTTAAAATATTAATTAGCTTTTTAATATTTTTATTGAATTTTTCAGCAACTTCTGCAATATTATATGTTGACATTTTAATATACCTATTATATATTAAAAATAATTTTTCTTATTTAATATATAATATATTTTTAAATTATTAATTATGGCTAGAGGACGTGGTCGAGTAAAAATGGTTAAGCAAAATGTTGATCAACAAGGATTAAGTGATATGTTTAATCAATTGCTAGGAGATGAAGAATCATTAGATGTTGAAATTATTAAAGATAAATATTTACGTTTAAAAACAAATATTGAAAGAATTTATAAGTTATTAGAATCATTTCGTAATACAATTTATAATAAAATTTTAAAAGATCAATCAAATATTGAATACTATAAAAATAATATTAATGGATTTATTCTTGACTGTAAATCTATTTTTCCAGAAGATATTGAAGATTCAAAACTTGTTAGATTTTATTTACAATTAAAAGAACATAAAGTAATTAAAGATTGTATTCATATGTGTAAAAATTTAATTGTATATAAAAAA
>Ga0208857_1000071_pt1 | contig 26669 bp, 23 predicted proteins | sample LakMenEpi05Nov12_FD_150674 | JGI IMG/M metagenome (GOLD analysis project Ga0208857, IMG submission 150674) | Freshwater microbial communities from Lake Mendota, WI - 05NOV2012 deep hole epilimnion (SPAdes) | ecosystem: Environmental > Aquatic > Freshwater > Lake > Epilimnion/Euphotic zone ... | reverse complement strand
ATTGAAAATTAAATCGTAATTATCAAAATTAGAAAATTTTTTTTTTTTTAAAATATTTTTAGCTATATCAACAACATATTCACCGGGGTAAAGATCTTGATCACCTGGAAATAAAGTATTATTTTTTATTTCTAATATTCTATAATAAACCGATTTAACAAACTGATTAATTTGATTTCCATAATCGTTAATGTAATATTCTTTTACAACTTTATTTCCGACAAAACTCAATAGGTTTGCTAGAATATCACCAAATACAGCCCCTCTACAGTGCCCAACATGCAAAGGACCAGTTGGATTTGCAGAAACATATTCGATTAAAATTTTTTTAGATTCTAAATTTTGATTTTTTCCAAAGTCAGAATCTACAGATAATATAAAATCATACCAAAATTTTTTTTCAAAAAAGAAATTTAAAAATCCAGGTTTGGCTACCTCAATTTTTATAATCTCTTTAAATTTACCCTCTAATTCTTTTTTTATGATAATTGCGAGATCTATAGGATTTAGATTATTTTCTTTTGCAAAAATCATTGGCGCATTTGTGCTTAAATCACCATGAATTTTTATTTTGGGTATTTCTACCGAAAAATTATCAAATTTTTTCGGTAATTTAATAATTTTATCTTTTTCTAAATTTTTAAAAAATTCAATAAGTTTTATTTTATAATTAATAAAAATATTCATTTTATTTTATTGTACAAATCAATAGCAAATTTATCTGTCATGCCAGCAATAAAATCGGAAACTGATCTTTCAAGTCCCCATTTTTTTTTAAGATCTGGAAGTATAAATTTTTTATTATTTTTAATTAAATATATGTATAATTTTTTTATTATTATTTCTGCCTTGTTTGTCATTTTTTTTACAGATTTATTTTCATACATATTTAATTTCAAAAATTCACGAATTTGATTATTTGCACTAATAAGTTGAGGTGAAAAACTAACTAAAAAATCACTAGATTTATAAACATCTTTAATTGATTTAATTTTTAATTTTTTAATTTTTTTTTTTGTATGTAGAATTAAGTCCGTAACCATAAAATTAATTATTGATCTTATAATTTCGTTTCTCAATAATTTTTCATTTTTAAATTGTTTATTCTTTTTTTTTATAATCTCTCCTATAATAGGCAATTCTTTAATATCATTAATCGAAAACAAGCCTGCTCTAATACCGTCGTCAATATCATGATTATTATAAGCAATATCATCAGACAAAGCACTAATCTGAGATTCTAAAGATGACTGATCATAAAAATTAATTTTTTTTATTTTATTTAAATTTGGCAAAAGATCTAAATTTTCTTTTACTAAATAATTAGGACCATTATGCTTAACAATTCCGTCTATTGTATTTATGGATAAATTCAAACCATCAAAATTTTGATAGGCTTTTTCTAATTCTGTAACCAAACGTATCGAATGAATATTATGATTAAAACCACCATGGTCTCTAATGCAATAATTTAAAATTTCTTCTCCCGCATGACCAAAGGGTGGATGACCCAGATCATGAGCTAAACTTATAGCTTCAGATAAATCTTCATTTAATTTCAAATATCTGGAAATTGATCTTGATATTTGTGACACCTCTAACGTATGAGTCATTCTTGTTCTATAATGATCTCCTTCATCATATACAAAAACCTGTGTTTTATATTTTAATCTTCTAAACGAAGTTGAGTGTATAATTCTATCTCTGTCTCTTTGATAAAATGATCTATATAAATTTTTTTTATCTCCAAATTGTCTTCCTAAATAATTAGAATTATTAGAAGAAAATTTAACTAATAACTTATTGTAATTATCAACCCCAGACATATATTAATAATAAACATAAAATTGAATGACTAATAATTTTACCATTACAGATAAAGCTAAAAAAAAGATAGAAAATCTTTTAGAGAAAGAAAATATTAATAAGTTTTTTAGAATTGAAGTCAAAGGCGGAGGTTGCTCTGGTTACAAATATCATTTCTCAACAGATAATAAAAAAAATGAAGACGATATAATTCTTGAAAATGTTTTAATCGACAAGTCTTCTTTTGCTTTTATCGAAGGCTCGATGCTAGATTTTTCTGAGAAATTAATTGAAAATACTTTTAAAATTATAAATCCTAAAGCCACATCATCATGTGGATGTGGGAGCTCTTTCTCTGTTTAATGATAATAAGTAGCTGGAATGTTAATTCTGTAAGAGTAAGATTAAATCACATATTAGAATATCTTAAAAAAAAAAAACCAAACTTTCTACTTCTTCAAGAAATTAAAACTGAAAATAAAAATTTTCCATATAAAGAATTAAAAGAAATTGGTTACGATAGCGAAGTGCATGGTCAAAAATCATACAATGGAGTTGCTATTATTTATAATAAGAAAATAAATAATATAAATTTTAATATTATTAATGATGAGCAAGAACAATCAAGATCTATTTCTGTTGATATAAATTATAAAAATGAATTGATAAAAATTATTTGTGTCTATGTTCCAAATGGAAATCCTGTAGACACTGATAAATATCAATACAAAATTAAATGGCTAAAATCTTTTGAAAGATTTTTAGTTAATCAAAATAAATTAAAAAACAAAGTAATTATTGGTGGAGATTTTAATATTATTCCAAATGAAATTGATGTTTACAATCCAGAAGATTGGGAAAATGATGCTCTATATAGAATCGAAATAAGAAAATTTTTTAGAAAGATATTAAACGAAGGTTATGAAGATGCATTTAGGTTAATTAATAAAGAACCAAACAATTATACATTCTGGGATTATCAATATGGATCTTTTGAAAAAAACAAAGGATTAAGAATTGATCATTTTTTATTATCAAAAAATATTATTCATTTCATCAAAGACGTAACTATCGATAAATATTTAAGAGCTCTGGAAAGACCTTCTGATCACTCTCCTATAAAATTAACTTTAGCTTAAACTCTTCCGTAAATATCTTTGATGCGAATAATATCGTCTTCTCCTAGATAGCTGCCTGTTTGAACCTCGATAATTTTTAAAATACTTTTTTGTCTATTTTCAATTCTATGAACTGCTCCTTGAGGAATAAAAACAGAATCTGACTTATTTAAAGATATATTTTTCTTATTTAGTGTAACATTTGCTTTACCCTGAACCACAACCCAATTTTCAGATCTATATTTATGTTTTTGAAGACTAAGAATTGCTCCAGGGTTAACAACTAATTCTTTTACTTGAAAATCTTTACCAACAAATATGTTTGTAAATTGCCCCCAAGGTCTCTGAGTGGTTGTATGCTGATCTGTAATTTTTGGAAATTTTTTATTAATTATAGGATAAAGATTTTTTAGATTATTATTTTTAAGATCAGAAAGATAAAGAACGTCGTTATTATCAACTGCAAGTAAATTTTTTAAATTACTAGCTACAATAGTTCTATTAGAAGAAATATAGGAATTTTTAACATTATTCTTTAATATATTTCCTTTTATATAATTATTATCTTTATCTTTTTTTTCAATTTCCCATTTTTGCATCCAACTACCTACATCTTTCCAATCACTTGAAAGTTTGGCAGAAAAGACATTTTTAGATTTTTCTAAGATAGCATGATCAAAAGAAATAGATTTTATTTTTGAATAGTATTTATTATCTAATGCCACAATGTGGTTTGTAGTTTTTGCATTTAAATAAGAATCGCAAACTTGCAATGCCAATTTATTTTGCAAAATAGAAAATTCATTCAGTAAAGCTGATTTATTCGAAAGAAACATGCCTGAATTCCAAAGATAATTATTATTTTTAATAAGTTTTTTTGCTCTATTTAAATTTGGCTTTTCAATAAATTTATAGACTTTGTTAAAATTTTTATTAATTTTTTTTGAATATAAATAACCATAACCTGTTTCTGGGTAATGAGGCTTAACTCCAAAAATAAAAATTTTATACATATCCAAATTATTTGAAAGTTTCATTATTTGTTTCTGAAATACTATTTTTTTTTCAATTATATGATCAGATGAAATAATTAATACAGGTTGATAAAACGTTAAATCGTCGTCATTCACTGCAGCGAGAATAGCTGCTGCTGTATTTTTTTTTGCTGGTTCAACATAAATTTTACAATTTATATTTTTAGTTTCCTCTTTAATTTGGTCTAAAAAATTAGAGTTTGAACAGATTGTAATAGGATCAAAATTTACACCTGTAACCCTATCTATTGCGTGTTTTAATAAGCTTTTTCCATTAATTTTAATAAATTGTTTTGGATGTTTTTTTCTAGATTCTGGCCATAATCTAGTACCTTCTCCTCCGCATAAAATAATTGGTTTAATTTTCATTATATTATAAAAAATAAAATAACTGGTATTGAAACAATAGAAGCAATAGTTGATACAAAAACAGCTACGCCAATTTCTTGATCATATGAATTATTTTCAGAGGCTATCAAGTATGTCAATATAGCTGCAGGCATTGCTGATTGTAATATTACAACTTTAGCTACAATGCCATCTAGATTTAATAAATAAACTACAGAAAATCCAATAATTGGACCACTAATAATTTTAAATATACCAATTAACAAACCTATTTTTAAATTTTTAATATTAATTTTAGTGAGCGACATTCCTAATGCTAGTAAGACTAAAGGAATAACAAGTCCTGATAAAATTTTGGTAAAATTATTTATAAAACTAGGCATTTCAATTTTGTAAAATAAAATAATAAGTGAAAATATTAATGATAATAGAACAGGACTTAATAATATTTTTTTTACAGAATAGTTTCCTGACGAGATTGCAGTATTGGCTGTAAAATGGCTAACCATAACGATAGAAGCAAAACCAGCGGCTAAGGCAAGACCTTCATTACCGAAGGTCAATAAAGCAAGTGGAAGTCCCATATTACCACTATTAGGATGCATTATTGGTGTTATTAATTTTACAGATGGAAGTTTAAAAATTTTTATAAAGATATATCCAAATAAAAATCCAATCATTAAAACTAAAAAAGCTGAGGTAAAAATTTTAAAAAAAATATTTATAGTTAAATTAGTCCTAGTTATAGAATCATAAATTAAACACGGTAAAGCAATATTTGAAGCAAGTTTAGTTACTGCGACTATATTAAAATCTTTGTTATAGATATTCCATAAATAACCAATAAATATTACAAATATGACTGGTAGTATTATATTTAGAATTGTTAAAAACAATTATTCCTCAAATATCAGCGTAACAGCTTTTTTCTTTAAAACCACCCGGATGTGTTACTGCTCCATCTTTTGAAGACCCAACAGATTGAGCATATTTCCAAATAGTTCCTGATGTAAAATTAGGCTTAATATTTTTCCATGATTTTTTTCTTTTTTGTAATTCTGAATTAGAAATTTTAACGTCTATAGTTCCTTTATTAGCATCAATAATTATTGTATCTCCATTTTTTAATAATGCGATTGGGCCTCCATTAAATGCTTCAGGTCCAACATGCCCAACACAAAAACCTCTAGTTGCTCCTGAAAATCTTCCATCGGTAATTAAGGCTACTTTTTCACCCATTCCCTGACCATAAATAGCAGCCGTAGTGGAAAGCATTTCTCTCATTCCAGGACCCCCTCTTGGGCCTTCATATCTAATAACTATAATATCTCCCTCTTTGTATTTTCTATTTTGAACTGCTTTAAAAGCTTCTTCTTCGCTATTAAAGCATAAAGCTTTTCCAACAAACTTTAGTGTTTTCATTCCAGCCACCTTAACAATCGCTCCTTCTGGCGCTAAATTTCCTTTAAGACCAACAACACCTCCTGTTTTTGAAAGTGGTTTATTATAAGGTCTCATTACATCTTGATTGTCATTAAATTTAACATTCTGTAAATTTTTCTTCATTGTTTCTCCCGTGACAGTCAAACAATCTCCGTGTAAATAGCCTCCGTCCAATAAAGTTTTAAGTAACATCGGCACTCCACCAGCTTCGAACATATCTTTTGCAACATATTTTCCACCAGGCTTTAAATCTGCTAAATAAGGTGTTTTTTTAAAAATTTTTGCCACATCCATAAGATCAAATTTTATTCCACATTCATTTGCGATTGCAGGAAGATGAAGAGCAGCATTTGTAGATCCACCAGTAGCAGCAACAATAGTTGCAGCGTTTTGTAATGATTTAAGTGTAACAATATCTCTTGGTCTAATATTTTTTTTTAATAAAGACATTACTGCCTTTCCACTTGCGTAAGCATATTTATCTCTTTCTTTGTATGGAGCCGGCGTTCCTGATGAATATGGCAATGCCAAACCGATAGCTTCGGAAACGCATGCCATTGTATTAGCTGTAAACTGCCCTCCACATGCACCTGCGCTTGGACATGCATTAATTTCTAATTCCTCTAAATCTTGATCAGACATTTGTTTATTAGAATGCTTTCCAACAGCCTCAAAAACATCAACTACTGTTACATCTTTACCTTTAAATTTTCCTGGCAAAATAGATCCACCATAAATGAAAACACTAGGTACGTTTAATCTACACATCGCCATCATTAATCCTGGTAAAGATTTATCGCATCCAGCCAAACCAACTAAAGCATCATAACAATGACCTCTAACTGTTAGTTCTGTTGAATCTGCAATTATTTCTCTAGATATTAAGGACGACTTCATTCCTTCGTGACCCATTGCAATTCCATCTGTAACTGTAATTGTGCAGAATTCTCTAGGCGTTCCACTGTTATCATAAACACCTTTTTTTGCAGATTGAGCTTGTCTCATTAAAGCAATATTACATGGCGCAGCTTCATTCCAAGTTGAAACAACACCAACAAACGGTCTTGCAATGTCACTTTTTTTTAAGTTCATTGCGTAATAAAAAGATCTATGAGGCGCTCTATCCGGACCCACTGTAGTATGACGACTAGGTAATTTTGATTTATCAAATTTCATAACTAATTTTTAATAGATATTATACTTTCTAATTGATTTAAATCATTTACTAATTTTTTTAAAATATCTTTTTCCCTATCAACTACATCTTTTGGGGCTTTATTTATAAAAGATTTATTAGAAAGTTTATCTTTTGTTATAATGATAGTGTTTTTTATCAAATCTATTTTCTCTTTTACTTTGATAATTTGATCTTTTAAGGAGATTTCTGTTGCAAATTTAATAAGAATTGCATCTCCATCTAAATAAATTGGCAATATATTGTCATTTTTTTCATCTTTTTTAAAATAATTTTCAACTCTAGAAGCCTTCTTAAAAATTAGAAAATTTCTTTCTAAAAAACTTTTTTTATCTTTAGACAAATGATCAATACAAACATCTACAAAATTCCCTGGGGAAACTTGCAAAATAACTTTCGTAGATCTTATCAAGCTAACAAGTTTAATTAACCAATTAATGAGTTCAATATTACTGTTTTTAATTACCGCAAATTTTTTATCAGAATAACAGTTAATTAAGGGACTTTTATATAAGTCTAAAAATTTCAATCTATTCCAGAGTTCTTCAGTGACAAAAGGAATAAATGGATGAAGAGTTAAAAGAACATTCGAAAATATAAGCCCAAAAACTTTTTTTGTTTCTTTAATTTGATTTTGATTGTCTGAATAAAAGATTGACTTTGAAAATTCTAAATACCAATCACAAAATATATTCCAAACAAAATTATAAATTTCCTTAGATGCCTCATCAAATCTAAAATTTGTTATATGACTATCGATATTTTTTTTTGCATGAATATATTCATTGATAATCCATTGATTAATTTCTAATTTTACTTCTTTACTATCAATTTTAATGTCAAGATTACATTTATTAAAATCGCAAAATTTAGAAACGTTCCAAATTTTGGTTAAAAAATTCCTATAACCTTTAACTCTTTCTTCTGAAAGCTTTACATCCCTCCCTGGTGATGCCATCGACATTAAAGTAAATCTTAAAGCGTCCGCTCCATATTTTTTTATTAAATCTAAAGGATCAATAACATTACCTTTTGATTTGGACATTTTTTGACCATGCTCATCTCTAACTAAAGCATGTATATAAACTTTATCAAAAGGAACTTTTTTTGTTACAAACAATCCCATCATCATCATTCTAGCGACCCAAAAAAATAAAATATCAAAACCCGTTACTAAGACAGAAGTTTTGTAGAATCTTTTAAAATTGTAAGTTTTTTTCGGCCAACCTAAACTTGCAAATGGCCATAGAGCTGATGAAAACCAAGTGTCTAAAACATTGCTATCTTGATTAATTGAAGAATTTTTCTTTTTATAAAATTTATCAGCTTGCTTTTGAGCATCATTTTGATCTTTTGCTGAAAAAATCTTTCCATCACTTCCATACCAAATAGGAATTTGATGACCCCACCAAATCTGTCTAGAGATGCACCATGGACGAATATCTTTAAGCCATAAATTATAAGTTTTTGTCCATGATTCTGGAAAAAAAAAAGTTTTTTTATTTTTTACAGCTTTTAAAGCTTCAACTGACATTTTTTTAACATTTAAAAACCATTGCTCTGTAAGATAAGGTTCGATTATAGAATTTGATCTATCACCGTAAGGAACGTTATGTTTTATTTTTTCTTCTTTTTCTAAAGCATTAATTGATTTTAAATCTTCTATTATTAATTTTCTTGCTTCAAATCGATCAAGACCATGATATTTTTGAGGACAATTTTTATTAAGTCTTCCGTTAGATTCTAAAATATTAATTTTTTCTAAATTGTGTCTTAGTCCAACGTCATAATCATTAAAATCGTGAGCGGGAGTAATTTTTACAGCTCCAGAACCTTGATTTGGATCGGCATAATCATCAGCAATTATTTTAATTTGCTTATCTATAATTGGAATTTTTGCATATTTATTAATTAATTTTTTATACTTTTTATCTTTAGGATTAACAGCAATTGCGGAGTCGGCAAAAATTGTTTCTGGTCTGGTAGTTGCTATAGTTATAAAGTCATCTTTATTAATTAAATATTTAATATAGTAAAGTTTTCCCTCCACTTCTTTTTGCACCACTTCTAAATCAGAAATTGCAGTTTGTAATACTGGATCCCAATTAGATAGTTTAAAATCCTTATAAATAAGTTTTTTTTTATGTAATTCTAAAAAAACTTTTACTACTGCTTCGGACATATTTTTGTCCATAGTAAATCTAGTTTGCGACCAATCGCATGAAGATCCTAATTTTTTAAGTTGGTTTATTATTAGATTTCCAGAATGTTCTTTCCAGTTCCAAACTTCTTTAAGAAACTTCTCTCTTCCTAATATATTTTTTGATTGATTTTTTTCATAAAGCCTTTTTTCAACAACAAGTTCTGTTGCAATACCAGCATGATCAGTTCCTGGTTGCCATAAAGTTTCATAACCTTTTAATCTATAAAATCTAACTAATAAATCTTGAATAGAATTATTTAGCGCATGGCCCATATGTAAATTACCCGTTACATTAGGTGGCGGTATTACTATTGAAAAATATTTTTTTTTATTATTTTTTTTAGGCTCAAATAGTTTATTGCTTTCCCAAAAAGCATAAATTTTATCTTCAATATCTAAATGATTATAATTTTCTTCTAACATTAAAAATTAAATTCTTCTTTATCGATGTAATTAATTAAAATAGGTGAACTAGCATTCATAATTTTTAATTTCTCATAACCATTTTTTTTTTTGTTAAAAAGATAAATGTTTGAAGAAGATTCTTCTTTTAAAATACATATTAGTTTTCCATTAACATTTAATTTGTCCAATAAGTTCAAAGGATCGGCATTTACTGTTCCGTTTATAATAATTTTATTAAATTTAAGCTCTAGAATATTAAGTTGTCTATAATTAGAAAATAAAACATTAACGTTTGCTCTTTTATTTTTTTTTATATTTTTTATTGTTAAGTCGTATATGTCTTTATCTTGCTCAATTGAATAAACAGAATTAACTAAATTAGCCAATACGGAAGTTGTATACCCGCCACCAGAACCTATTTCTAAAATAACATCTGATAATTCTGGTTTTATAATATTCAAAAATTTTGCAAAGATAAGCGGCTTTAAAATAAAACTACTTTTAGAGAATTTTATATGATCATCTATATAAGATAAGTTTTGAAGGGAAACTGGAAGAAAATCTTCTTGTTCTACTTTCTCAAATGCAGCAATTAAATTTTCATCTATAATATTATTGGGCCTTAATTGGCTCTCAATCATATTTAATTTTCGAGTACTGTGTTGCATATTATTTGCGAGTTTAGAAAACTAAATATATATACACGATAGCTATTAGAAAATAATACAGAAAAAATATGGCCACGTGGCGGAATGGTTACGCAGAGGACTGCAAATCCTTGTATCCCAGTTCGATTCTGGGCGTGGCCTCCAAATTAATATTGTTTTTAAAAAAAAAAATCGTATTGTGCTTTTTTTATTCCTCGATAGCTCAGTTGGTAGAGCAGTTGACTGTTAATCAATTGGTCGCAGGTTCGAGTCCTGCTCGGGGAGCCAAAAACAATTAAGCAGTTTTTGATAACTTCTTATTTGAATGTAAAATGTTTAAAAGTTTTTCTTTTTCAACTTCTGACAATTTGCTTACAAAAGCTTCTAAAGAATTTTCGCTTTTTGTTTGCGTGTCTAAATTTTGAAAATCTTTAAATTCTTCAAAAAAATATTTTATAGGAACTTTTAAAAAATTAGCTAATTGTAATAATCTACTAGAGCTAACACCATTAGTTCCTTTTTCATATTTTTGAATTTGTTGAAATGTAACGTTGATTGCTCTTGCGACTTGAGTTTGTGTAAGACCAAGAGAAGATCTTCTTGCTCTTAGTTGTTTTCCTAAATGTTGATTTAATTCTAATGACATTGATCCCTTTATTTAAATAATAAAATCTGATTAAACTTATTTTTAAATAAAAAATCAAGTCATAAAAATAAAAATAATGTCATGTTCTTTTGTTTGGCTTAAAGATGATTTTAGAATATCTAATAATCAAGCTTTAAAGGCCTTAATTGAAGACGATAATAAGGAAAAACTTGCGATATATATATATGAAGAAGAAACATATCATTCATGTGAATCTCAAAAATGGTGGCTTGCAAAATCTCTAGAAATTTTTCAAAAAAAGTTAGAAAATTTAAAAATTTCACTTGACGTAATTCATGAAAACACAACAAAAACCTTTAAAAAGTTAATATCCAACAACTCTTTTAATCGCATTTACTGGAATAAGTCTTGCCATGTGAATGATAACATTACTGAAGAAGGTATTAAAAAAATCTTAAAAGAAAATAATGTTTTTTATAAAGAGTTTGAGGCTAATTTACTTAATCCAGTTGATAAAATTAAAAAAGACGATGGAACTCCATTTAAAGTCTTTACTCATTATTGGAAAAAAGCTGAACAAAACTATCTAAGAAATAATCATAAATTTGATGATAAAAAATATAAAAATTACAATCAGGATTTAAAAAAAAATAAAAATATACAAGCTATATATCCAAAAAAACATTGGTATAAAAAATTTGAAAAATATTGGGAACCAAGCGAGGAAAATGGAGAGAAAATATTAAATAATTTTATAAATAAAAGCATTGAAAACTACGCAATTGATAGAGATATTCCGTCAATAGAGGGTACTTCAAAATTATCACCATACTTAAAGTTTGGACAAATTTCAGTTCATAAAATAATGCAAAAATGTTTAGAAATTAAAAATAAAAAAATCGGTTATAGAAAATATGTTAATGAAATTGGCTGGAGAGAATTTTGTCATTCATTACTTCATAATTTTCCTGAAATGGAAAAAAACAATCTTAGAAAAGATTTTAATAATTTCAAATGGAGTAAAAATGAAAAACTACTATTAAAATGGAAAAAAGGATTAACGGGATATCCAATTGTTGATGCTGGAATGAGAGAACTTTACGAAACTGGATGGATGCATAATAGAGTTAGAATGATTGTAGCCTCTTTTTTAGTAAAACATTTAAGGATCCATTGGATGGAAGGAGAAAAACATTTTAGAAATACACTTCTAGATTTCAATGTTGCAAATAATGTCGCTGGTTGGCAGTGGGTTGCTGGAACAGGAGCTGATGCCGCACCATACTTTAGAATTTTTAATCCAATCTTACAGGGTGAAAAATTTGATGCGAATGGTTATTATATAAAAAAATGGTGTCCTGAATTAAATAATTTACCAAATGAATTTTTACACAAGCCATGGGAAATGCCTGAAGAATTACAAAAAGAAAAAGATATTATAATAGGGAAAACATATCCATTTCCAATTGTTAAACATGAAGATGCAAGAAATTCAGCGTTACAAGCTTTTAAAGATCTTAAGAAATGAAAAAAAAAGTTGCTATTATAGGAAGCGGCATATCAGGAATGACTGCTGGTTTTGAACTAAGCAAAAAATATGAAATTCATATTTACGAAAAAAACTCATATCTTGGTGGCCACACCCATACTCATGAAATAATCGAAAATAATAAAAAATATTTTATTGATAGTGGATTTATAGTTTTTAATGACAAAACTTATCCGAATTTTATAAATTTGTTAAAAGAACTAAACGTAGGTTCAGAAAATACAAACATGAGTTTTTCTGTAAATTATCCATATGAAAATTTCGAATGGTCAGGAAAAAATCTTAATAGTGTTATTTTTAGAAATAGAAATTTTTTTTCCATAAAATTTTTTAAAATTATAATCGGAATAATAAAATTTAATTTTTTAGCTAAAATTAATGAAAAATCATTTTTAAAAATAAAAATTGACGCTTTTCTGAAAAAATTTAATTTCAGTGAGGAATTTAAAAAATATTATTTATACCCAATGTGTGCATCAATTTGGTCCAACCCTATAAATAAAATTAAAGATTATAAAACGCATTTTCTTATAAAATTTTTCGTAAATCATGGTTTAGTCAATTTATTTTTTAGACCACAATGGAAAGTAGTTAAGCTTGGCAGTAATAAATATATAAAAAAAATTATAGAATTATCTGATATTAAATTTTTCTTAAATAACAAGGTAAAATCAATTAAAATTATTAAAAACAAAATTGAAATTAAAAATAAAAATAAATTAATAAATTATGATTATTTAATCTTTGCTAACCACACCAACGAAATATGCAAAATACTTCCTTATAATTTTAAAAAACACAAAAAAATATTATCTTCAGTGGATTATCAAATTAATGATGCGTGCTTACACACGGATTCATCATTAATGCCAAAAAATAAATATAATTGGTCAAGTTGGAACTTTATTAAAACTAAAGATGATGCTTCAAGATTAACTTATTGGATGAATTATTTGCAAAATCTAAAATGTAAAAAAGATTATTTTGTCTCTATAAATTCAAACGATTTAATAAATAAGAGTAAAATAATAAAAAAAATAAAATATAGTCATCCTATATTTAAGCATAATAAAGAATATACATTTCAAAGATTGCAAAAAATCCAAGGTAATAAAAATATTTATTACTGTGGCGCATGGTGTGGCTATGGTTTTCATGAAGACGGCGTTGTGTCAGCAAGAAATGTTACAAATTATTTATTGTAATGCAAAGTTCCCTTCAACTTGGAAGCGTTTTTCATAATAGGGTTTTTCCATATAATCATCAATTTAATTATAAAACATTATCAATTCTTATTAATTTAGAAGAATTAAATAATATAAATAAGTTATTTTTATTTTCTATTAACTCATTCAATCTTTTTAGTTTTTTTTTTAAAGACCATGGTGAAAGAAATGAAAATATTAATCCAAAAAACTTTATACTAAGTAACATTGCTACAAAGTTTAAAGATAAAAAGAATTACACGGTTTATTTGTACTGCACACCTTCATTTCTTGGTTATGTATTTAATCCAATTTCTATTTATTTATGCAAAAACAGTAAAAATGAAATTAAATATATTTGTTATGAAGTAAAAAACACGCATCATGAGCAACATTGTTATTTTATTAAAATTAAAAAAAAACAAAAAAAAATTTATTCAAAGTTAAAAAAAAAATTTTATGTTTCTCCTTTTTTGCAAATGAATTTGGGATATAAATTTTATTTATTAAATAATAAAAATAATTTTTTATTAAATATAGATGTATACAAAAAGAATCAAATAATTCTTAAAACTGGTATATATTCAAAAACTTTGACTCTAAGTAGTATTTCTTTACTTTGCAGTCTTGTTAAGAATATTTTTTTTGCTCAAAAAATTATGATATTTATACATTACCAGGCAATTAAAATTTTTAAAAAACAAAAATCTTTTTTTACTAAGCCACAAAGAAATAATGATACAGTATCTTTTCATGGATAGATTATTAAAGAAATATTTAGATTTTAAACTTCAAAATATTAAATGGGGTGAAATAAAAGTAAATTTCAAAAATTCGTATGAAAAAATCTTCAAAGCTAAGGAAGGAAATTTAAGTTCTAATATTGTTATTAAAAATAATTCTTTTTTTAAAGATCTGCTTCTTAGAGGGGAATTAGGTTTTGCTGAGTCTTATATAAATAATAAATGGGAGACTTCTAACCTAACTAACTTATTAAAAATATTACTTAAAAATCAACAAATAAAAAAAAAAAACTGGGCAGATAATTATTTATCATTACTCATTGAGAAATTTAAATTTTTTTTAAAAGCAAACTCTATAAATCAAGCAAAAAAAAATATTTATTATCATTATGATCTAGGTAACAAATTTTATTCATTTTGGTTAGATAAATCTATGACTTATTCCTCGGGAATCTTTAACACAGAAAATGATGACCTGTTCACATCCCAAATCAATAAGTATGACAATATAATAAAAAATTTAAATATCGAAAATTCAGATACCGTTTTAGAAGTTGGTTCAGGCTGGGGCGGTTTTATAGAAAGAAATTCTCAAACAGTTAAATCTAACATCGAAGGACTAACGATAAGCCAACAGCAGTATAATTATATTAAAAATTTAATTAATCAAAAAGAGTTAAATAATAATTCTAAAATTTTTTTTAAAGACTATCGAAAACTTAATTTGAGTAGCGCTTATGATAAAATTGTTTCCATTGAAATGTTTGAAGCGGTTGGGAAAAAGTATTGGGACTTATATTTTAAAATATTAAATAATGCGCTTAAAAAAAATGGCAAAGCATGTTTTCAAATCATAACAATTGATGATAAAGAATATAATAATTATATAAATCAAGTTGATTTTATCCAAAAATATATTTTTCCAGGCGGCGTACTTCCATCTAAAAGAATTTTATATAAACTTTTTAAAGATAATAATTTTGAATTATATGAAGAAAAATCTTTTGGTAATGGTTATGAAAAGACATTAAAACTTTGGAAAGAAAACTTTAATAACTCTTGGGATAAAATTTCGAAACTTAGTTTTGATAATAAATTTAAAAATTTATGGAACTACTATTTAAGTTATTGTGAAACTGGATTTGCAACTGGGCATACTAATGTCAGCCAGTTTTTCGTAAAAAAAATTGCATAAATCAATTTAAATTTTTCAATTTATACTCCCAATCTCCTTTAAGGGTAAATTTCATATCAACCCATTTAAGGTCTTTTTCAGTATAACCAATATTTATGTCAAGATTATCACCTTTTATGTTATAAAAATTTACTACCTCATTTTTATCATTAATTTTTTTTGTTTCCTTATTCAAAAAAGTTATTTTAGTTTTTAAATTTCTGCAACCCTGACCCAAAACGTAATTATTGTTTAGTAAAGAGTCATGATTCCACCAAAGCGCTGGATAAAATTTTTCAGTTAGCTCATAAATATATTTTTTATTTTCAGTCATTCCATCAAATGAATACTTTCCATCTGAAATTTTTTTAATATTACAATAATCATTGTCGCTGCCATCTTGTGTTTTTGATTTAAATTCTATCAATTCTTCATTTTTATAAGTCTCAACCCCGTAAGATTTATACGTATGGACCTTTATTCCAAGGATTTTAACCTCAATTAATATATCTGTAATTATCTCTTTTGTATTATCGCCCTTTTTTTTAACATTTACTTTGTGATATCCAACAAGATCATTATTTCTATAAATATCAAATTCAATCCGCTGTAAATTTTTATAATGCTGAACATGCGTGTTAGCAATTGTTGGAAATAAAATATAACTTACTAAATAGATAAGAAGACGTAACATTTTATTTACCGAAGAATCTGACTTAAAAAAAGTTTTGTTCTATCACTTTGTGGTCTCTCAAAAAAATCTTTGGTTTTTTGCATCTCAATAATCTTTCCTTCGTCCATAAATATTACTTTATCTGCAACAGTTTTTGCAAAACCCATCTCATGCGAAACTACAACCATAGTCATCCCTCCTCTTGCAAGATCAATCATAATTTCTAGTACTTCTTTTATCATTTCCGCATCTAGCGCAGAAGTTGGCTCATCGAATAACATAATTTTTGGTTGCATGCACAATGCTCTTGCTATTGCTGCTCTTTGTTGTTGACCACCAGATAATTGTCCTGGATATTTTTTAGCTTGTTCCGAAATTTTAACTTTTGTTAAATATTCCATTGCAATTTCGTCTGCTTTTTTTTTTGGTATTTTTTTAACCCAGGCAGGAGCTAGTGCGCAGTTATCTAAAATTGATAAATGTGGAAATAAATTAAACTGTTGAAAAACCATTCCAACTTCGCCACGAACCTTTTCGATATTTTTTAATGTTTTGTCTAATTCAGTGCCCTGTACGAAAACATTGCCTTCCTGATGTTGTTCTAAACCGTTAATACATCTGATTAAAGTTGATTTTCCCGAGCCTGAGGGGCCGCAAATTATTATTTTTTCACTTTTATTAACATGAAAATTTATCTCCTTAAGAACTTGAAATTTCCCATACCACTTATTAACATTTTTAAATTCTATTACTTTTTCAGTCATTATTGTTTTTCTGTATTATATTTTTTTTCTAAGCTTTGAGTGTATTTACTTAATGAAAACGAAAAAACAAAGAATATAATCGCAACAAAGACATAACCTTCGGTGGCCAAGCCAAGCCAATAAGAGTTAGATTTTGCTAAATTAATCATGCCTAATATTTCAAGCAATCCAACCAAAATAATCAATGGGGTATCTTTGAATAAAGCGATAAAAGTATTTGTAATTCCAGGTATTACTGTCTTAATAGCTTGTGGTAAAATAATTAAAAAATTCATTTTCCAATAACCCATTCCAAGAGACTTAGCAGCTTCATATTGCCCCTTAGGTAAAGATTGCAAACCTCCTCTGACTACTTCTGCGACATAAGTCGCTTCGAAAATACTTATACCTATTGCAACTCTTAACAGCTTATCTACATTAGAATTTGCCGGTAAAAATATCGGAAACATTATCGCGGCAGCGAAGATAACTGTAAGCAAAGGAATTCCCCTCCAAAATTCAATAAATAAAATAGAAAAAAACCTAAAAATCGGCAGCTCAGATCGTCTTCCTAATGCTAACAAAACTCCAAGAGGAAAAGCGACAATAATGCCGAAAAAGGTAAGTATAAAAGTTAAAGTTAGACCTCCCCATACTCTGGTTTCAACACGCTCTAAACCAAATCCACCATTTATTAAAGTAAAACCTATTAATGGAAAAATAAAGATCAAAAAAAATAAAATGTAAATTTTAAATTTAGATTTAACAAAAAAAGCTAAAGTCACAGTGGAAATTAAAATTAAAAAAGCTAAATTTACTCTCCAAATTTCTTTTTCAGGGTAAAATCCATAAATTAATTTTTCAAACCATACTTTGATGAAGACCCAACAAGCTCCTCCCGGTTGACAATCAGTTTTTGAATTTCCAATAAAAGTAGCTTTTATTAAAGCCCAATCTAAGAATGGAGGCAAAGTAATTAATAGTAAATAAAAAATGAATAATGAAATTAAAGAATAATACCAATTAGAAAAAAGATTTTTTTTTAACCAATGTTTTATATCACTAATATTCATTTATTATCTTTCAACTATTGCAATTTTTTTATTATACCAATTTAAAATACTAGAAATTATTAAACTCATAGTTAAATAAGTCATCATTACCATAAAAATTATTTCTATAGCTTTCCCAGTTTGCGAAAGAGCTGTTCCTGCAAAAACTCCTGCAAGATCAGGATATCCTATGGCAGCTGCCAAGGAAGAATTTTTGGTTAAATTTAAATATTGATTAGTTGTTGGAGGAATTATTACACGAAGTGCTTGCGGTATAACTATTAGTTTTAAAGTTTGAGGATTATTAAAACCTAGAGATTTTGAAGCTTCCTTTTGACCTTTGCTTATTGCTAAAATTCCAGCTCTAACGTTTTCAGCTATAAAAGCAGAAGTATATAAAGATAATGAAAATAACAGTGCTAAAAATTCGGGAACTAATTTTACGCCGCCAACATAATTAAAAATTCCAAAATTTTTAACGAGTTTTGGGTATTCAACTAAAAGACTTACGTCTCCAATAAAAGAAAATATAATCGGCAAAACAATAATTAATAATAAAAATATCTTAAATACAGGTATAATCTTTCCGCTTTCATAAAAAACTTTAGTAGCATAATATTTTACTGCAATAGTTGCTAATAATGCTAAAAACAAACCATAAAAAATATATATAAAATTACTAAAAATAAATTTTGGGATGTAAAAACCTTGAAGGTTTATTATTAAAAAATCTAGTATAACCATACTTTTTTCAGTACTTGGCAATGATCTAATAACAACAAAGTACCAAAAAAAAATTTGTAGCAGTAATGGTAGATTTCTAAATAATTCTACATAAATTAATGATAATTTGTTAACTATCCAATTTGGAGACAGTCTAGATATACCAACGATAAAACCTAAAATTGTTGCAAAAATTATTCCAAAAAAAGAAACTAATAAAGTATTTAGAAGTCCTACAAGGTAAGATCTAAAATAACTAGAAGATCCATCGTATTGAATTAGACTAAATTGAACATCAAAACCTGAATTTGTATTTAAAAAATCAAATCCAAAATTTAAATTTCTTGCAGCTAAGTTTATTTGAGTATTTTTTGTAAAGAAATAAATAATATAACAAAATAAAATTATAAGAAGAAGTTGTGGTAATAGTTTTGAAAGTTGTAAATTTTTTCTTAAACTTGTTTTAAACTGAGAAGTTAAAAACATAAATTTATGAAAAAGGGCCGATAAAATCGGCCCTTAATAATTGAGATATTAAATTATCTTACTGGTGGAGCGTATAAAAGTCCGCCATTTCTCCAAGAAGCGTTTTGACCTCTAGCTAGTCCTACTGGAGTTTTTGGTCCAACGTTAGCATTATAACTTTCAGCATAATTACCAACTTGCTTGATAATATTATAGCTCCAAGTATTTGCTAAACTCAGATTTTTTCCAGTTTCGCCCTCTAGACCAAGTAGTCTTTTGATAGCAGGATCTTCTGTAGATTTAAGACTGTCAATATTTGCTTGAGTAATTCCATACTCTTCAGCCTCTATCATTACATTTAAAGTCCATCTTACAATATTAGCCCAGTTTTCGTCATTACCTCTTACAACAGGTCCTAACGGTTCTTTAGATATTGTTTCTGGTAAAATTAAATGATCAGCTGGATTTTTTAATTTAGTTCTATTTGCAGCTAATCCTGATTTGTCTGTAGTGTAGACATCACATCTTCCTGCGTCATACGCAGCTACAGCTTCATCTGCTTTTGTGAAAGCTACTGGTTCATATTTAAGTTTTTGTTGTTTAAAGTAGTCTCTTAAATTTAGCTCAGTAGTAGTCCCTGTTTCTACACAAACTTTTACGTTATTAAGTTTTTTTGCTGAATTGATATTTGCAGCTTTTCTAATCATGAAACCTTGTCCATCATAGAAATTTGTTCCAACAAAATCTACTGCAAGTCCACCATCTCTAGATAATGTCCAAGTTGTATTTCTTGCTAAAACATCTATGTCACCAGCCTTAAGAACTTCAAATCTGTCTTTAGCGCTTAATGGTGAGTACTTTACTTTATTTGCATCACCTAAAACTGCTGCAGCAACTGCTCGACATAAGTCAACATCAATACCTGCCCATTTTCCTGATGCATCAGCATTAGAAAACCCCGGCACACCTTGAGAAACTCCGCAATTAAGCGATCCGCGTTTAATTACATTTTCTCTAGTTTGATTTGCATTAGCATTAAAAGTTGTAAATATAAAAGTTACAACAAAAGCTAAAACTGCAAATGAATTTATTTTAATTTTTTTCATTTTTTTTTTTAGTTAAGTTTAATTGCAGATTTATACTTAATTAAAAAATCACTTTAAAGAATATTTTAACTTAAACAATTTGGGGTTGTATTAATAAACTTATTTATTATATCTTTTCGAACTTTACGATCCTTTTTTAATTTATATTCAAATTGCATAGCATTTTTTTTTGAAAGCATTTTTTTTTTAAAAATTAAGATCCATTGTCTACCTCTAGTAAATTTAGCTCCCTTACCGCTATTATGTAGTTGAAGTCTTTTTTTTAAATTATTTGTCCAGCCAACGTAAGTAATAATTTTTTTGTTACTAAAATTTGCAATCATATAAACAAAAAACTTTTCTAACACTTATGCAAAAAGTTTTTTATCGATTTTAAATTTAGTGTTATTTAGTAGAGCTTTTATAAAAGTAATCATTAAAGGAAGTTCTTTAACTTTAAAATCTTTAATAATTTTATTTCCAATATCAAAAATTAAATCAGCACCCTCAACTGTTTCTTTTGGCATTTTATTTTTTTTTGCATTTTTATATGTCATTCCCATTCCAATAAATTTACCCATTTTTGAGTTTCTGCCTCCTGTGCAACTGACATATAAGTCACCAACGCCCGCTAAATTCATTACAGTAGATTCTTGACCACCTATTTTTTTAATAAAATAACACATTTCTTTTACTGACTGATTAAATAAAGCAGCTGCGGTGTTAAGATTTTTATTATCTTTTTCATTTTTCGCATTAATCCCCATAGACGTTCCAATTATCATTGCATAAATATTTTTAATACCTCCGCATGCAGCAACACCCTTTACATCATTTGAATATTTAATTTTATAATAAGTAGTAGATAGAATATTAGATAAATGTCGAACTACAGAAATGTCTTTATTTGCAAAAATTACATTTGTAAGAACTCTGTTAGATAAATCTGATGCTAAACACGGTCCTGCAGCAACTGAAATTTTTAAATTTTTTATTTCTTTTTTTAATAAAAAATTTTTAATAGTATCTGGATAAACTTCGTATCGTTTTTTTTTATTTACATGCAATCCTTTTGTTAAAATTAAAATTTGCTGATTATTTCTAATGCCTGTTAATTGCTCAGAAGCCCAATTAATTCCTTTTGAGCTAACGCCTAAAACTATTAAATCCGCATCTTTTAATAAATTATGGAAATTACTAAATTTATAAATATTAACGTTATTTGGAATTTTAGATTTTAATATTGGATGAGTATTTTTATTAGCTTTAATAATATCGATAAAATTATCTTCTAAATGAGTGCCTACAATTGAAACTTGATGATTATTATCGCTGCAAGGAAAAGCAAATGCGGTGCTCATTGAGCCTGCACCTAAAATTAAAATTTTAGCCATAATTTATAATATTGGCGCGCCCTAAAGGATTCGAACCTCTGACCCTCGGTTTAGAAAACCGATGCTCTATCCAGCTGAGCTAAGGGCGCAACTAAATTTAAAGTAGTTTTAACAATTATTTTTTTTTAATCAATTTGTTAATGATTTACGCATTCATTAAAGCAATAGAAGTATCTAGCATTCGATTTGAAAAACCCCATTCATTATCGTACCACGCTAAAACTTTAGCTAGTTTACCGTCGCTTGACACTCTTGTTTGAGTTGAGTCAAAAATACAAGAATATGGGTTGTGATTAAAATCTATGGATACTAATTGTTCAGTATTGTATTGAATAATATCTGCATAACTACTCTTTGCTGCAGCTTTAATAATTTCGTTAATATCTTTAGCTGATGTTTTTTTCTTTGATACAAAAGTAAGATCTACTAAAGAAACATTATTAGTTGGAACTCTTACTGATAATCCGTCTAATTTACCCTCTAATTCAGGTATAACCAATCCAATAGAAGTTGCGGCACCAGTCTTTGTGGGTATCATAGATAAAGCTGCAGCTCGTGCTCTTCGTAAATCATTATGATAAGCGTCATTTAATACTTGATCATTAGTATAAGCATGAATGGTGTTCATGATTCCAGTTTCAATTCCTAAACTATCATTTAATACTTTTGCAATTGGAGCCAAACAATTAGTAGTGCAAGAAGCATTGGATACAATTGTATGATTTTTTTTTAATATTTTATGATTAACCCCATATACAATTGTTGCGTCGACTTCTTTTCCTGTTCCCGGTGAATATCCAGGTCCAGAAATTAGAACCTTTTTTGCACCTGCTTTAATATGTAATTGAGCATCATCTCTTGAAGTAAAGCGACCTGTACATTCTAAAACTAAATCGACACCTAAGTCTTTCCAAGAGGGTAAATTTTTTGGATCTTTCTTATTTAAAAATTCAATTTTGTCTTTATTAATAAAAAAACAATTTTGTTTTGAAGAAACATCTTCATTAAACTTTCCATGTGTAGAATCATATTTTAATAAATGAGCATTATCATCTGCGTTACCTGACCCATTTATCGCAACAATTTCTAAATCATGTTTCTTTTTATTTTCATAATGAGCTCTTAAAATTGTCCTTCCAATTCTACCAAAGCCATTAATTGCAACTTTAAATGTCATGATTAATTAATACCTAAAGATTTTAGTTTTCTATGTAAAGCACTTCTTTCCATGCCAATATAATCTGCAGTTTTTGAAACATTTCCATTGTGTCTATTGAGTTGAATTTCAAGATAATTTTTTTCAAATTTTTCTCTGGCCTCTTTTAATGGAAATTGAAATGCATCTTCATTATTATTTTCTTTAACAGATGAAATTTTTAAAGATTCTGACAAGATTTTATCTACATCCTCATCTTTGCCGGAAGCTAATATAACAACTCTTTCAATTAAATTTCTTAATTCTCTTACATTTCCTGGCCAATCATAATCATAAAAAACTGTATTTTTTGAATTTATAAAAATTGGTTTTAAACCGTTGCTGTCTGAAATTCTTTTAACAAAATATTCAATTAAAAAAGGGATATCTTCTTTTACGTCTTTCAAATATGGGGTTTCTATTGGAATGACATTTATTCTATGAAAAAGATCTTCTCTAAAATTGCCATGCGCAATCTCTTCTTTTAAATTTTTGCTAGTTGAACAAATGACCCTGATGTTCACGCTAATTTCATTAGCTCCATTTACTCTATGAAATTTTTGATCAGATAAAACTCTTAAAATTTTACCTTGAGTTTCTAATGGAACATCAGAAATATTATCAATTAGCAATGTTCCATTGTTAGATTTTTCAAAAACTCCTGTGACAATTTTGTCATTATTTTCTGAACCAAATAATTCAAAATCAAAATGATTTGGGTCTAAAATAGCTCCATTAATTACTTTAAATGAATTATTGGATCTTAATGAGCCTTCATGAATAAGTCTGCAAACCAATTCTTTTCCAGACCCAGCAGGTCCAGAGATTAAAATACGACTGTCTGTTTTTGAAAATTTATCTATAGCATTTCTTAATTTTACTATTGTAGAAGATTTTCCAATTAGTTCATTAGATGAATATAGATTTTTTTTTAAAGACTTGTTTTCTTTTTTTAAAGAAGAAGTTTCAATAGCTCTATTAACAAAGTTTAATAATCTATCTTTATTGAAAGGCTTTTCTAAAAATTCAAAAGCCCCAAGTTTTATTGAATCAACTGCAATTTTAATATTTGCATGACCTGAAATCATAATAACAGGAACATCAGCATCAATTGATTTTATAAATTTTAATATGTCTATTCCGTCTCTATTTTTTTCATCTAACAAAACATCCAATATTACTAAATCTGGTAATTTTTTTTTTATCTCCGATAATGCTTTTTCAACAGTGTCAGCTTCTCGAACGAAAAAATTATTTTCTTTTAAGATTTCATGAACTGCAAATCTTATATCTTTTTCATCGTCTATTAATAAAATTTCATTTCTCATTAATTAATCTTAATGCTTAATTTAATTTTAGCTCCATTACTTTTTTCTATAAAATTTAAATCACCACCATGCTCATGTAATATTTTAGATACTATTGATAATCCCAGTCCTGATCCACGTTGTTTTGTTGTGGTTAAAGGTACTATTAAATCTTTTGGTGTTGTTTTAAAACCAACGCCATTGTCTTCAATTATAATATAAATAAAATCATTATTATTTTCGATCAATATATTTATTTTTCCTTGTAAATTTTTATCTAATTCTTGTTTTTCATAAATAGATTCCAATGAATTTTTGATAATATTAATCAAAACCCTAGAAATCTGATTTAGATCGAATTTAAATACATCTTGGGTGCTACTATAAACTAAATTAAAAATTACTTTTTTTTCAGATAATTTATATAAACTTATACTATCTTCTATAAGTTTTTTTAAATTATTAGATTTTTTAATGGGATTTGGCATTCTTGCAAAATCTGAAAACTCATTTGCTAACTTTCCTATATCCTCAACTTGCCTAGATATTATATTTAAATAGTTTTCAAAGTCAGCCTTATCAACATTAATTTGCTTTGAATACCTATCTTTAATTCTCTCCAATGAGAGTGTAATTGGTGTTAAAGGATTCTTAATTTCATGCGCAAGTTTTTTTGCTACCATTTCCCATGCCTGATATCTTTCTGATAAAGCAATTTTATTTTTTTGCGCCTGTATTTCTTGAGTCATTATATTAAATGTTTGATATAATTTTTTAAAATCATCGTCTTCTTCTTCATATTTTAATTTAACTTCTAAATTTCCAACGGAAACTTCTTTTGCGGCAAAAATTAATTTAATAATTGGTCTTGAAATTTTATTAGCTATGTTAATTGCATACATACTTGATAACAAAATTAGCGAGCTAACTATTACAATATAAACAGCAGCAAAAGTAATTTGGAGACCAAGACTGTTTGATTTTAATTTATAGTAGAATGTAGAGGCTTCTCCAGTATTTTTTAAAAAATTAACAGTCTCAGGATCAACATATCTAATTGTATATAAAAAAATATTCTCACTACTGCTTAATTTTACTAAAGCATTTGTTTGATTCTTATTTGCATCAGAGATTAATATAGTTTGTCCATTTTGAGCCATATCAATAAAAGTTTTTAACGGAGCAATAAAATTATTCTTATTACTGAAGGATGTTGAAAATAAAAGAAGACCATCTTTATTTATTAAATAAGATTCTTCAATTTTTCTAAATCTAGATTGTTGATCAAAATAATTTTGAAATATTTGTTTGTTTTCAGAATATAGATTAAAATTACGATTTAGATCATTTGCCATTGCTAAAATTTCTCCTTTTATAGAGCTCTGATTCTCTTCAAGATAATTTCTAGCAACTTCAACTGAATTATTTACAACATCATTAACTTTTTTATCAAACCACTTTTCAATACCAAGGTTAAAAAGCATTAAAGAAAATACAGCTACAAAAATTGATGGTACAGCTGTTACAAAAATAAAATATTTAATAAAATTTAAATTTGTACTCAATCCTGAGATTACTTTAGACTTATAAAAAAAAACTATAAGTTTTCTAATAATTAAGAAAAGCAAAACACATATGATGGATATGTTTATTATTAATAGAACCTGAATGTTATTTTCATTTAACTGAATAAAACTTGTGCCAGAAAATGTATAAAGGGTAAAAATTCCAAAAATGATTGAAAGAAAAGTACTAATGTATAAAAGTAAATTGGAACTTAATATTTTTTTAATCATTTTTTTATGAGTTACTGCGCTATAATTCTAGCTGCTGGCAAAGGTCATAGATATTCAAAAACTATACCAAAGCAATATACAGTATTTGATAATGAATTAATAATAAATTACTCTATTAAAATACTTTCTGAAATAAACTCAATAAAAAAGATAATTTTAGTAATTAACAAGCCTCAATTTATAAAATTTAAAGATCAGGTTTATAAAAATAAAAAAGTTAAAATAATTCAGGGTGGCAAGGAAAGGAAGGATTCAGTATTTCTTGCTCTTTCAAAATTAAAAAGAACTAATTGTAATAAAGTTTTAATACATGATGCTGCAAGACCATTTTTAAAAAAGAAATTAGTAAACAAAATTATTAAGCTTTCTAAAAAAAATGAAGCTGTAATTCCTTATATAACAAATACTGATACAATAGTTTTTAAAGATAAAATTCTAGACAGAAAAAAAGTTTTTTCGATTCAAACCCCACAATGTTTTTCTTTTAAAAAAATATTTTCTTTACATAAAGAATATAAAGGCAAAAAATTTACTGACGAATCTTCTTTATTTTTTTATAAAAACTTAACTGTTAAAAAAATACTAGGCGACATTAATAATGTCAAAATTACTCTTAAGAATGATTTAAATAATAATAAAAAAAATTCATACGGAATTGGCTATGATATTCATAAATTGGAAAAAAATTATAAATTATACTTAGGGGGAATACATATACCCTATTCAATGGGTACAGTAGGTCATTCTGATGGGGATCCT
>Ga0208857_1000070_pt1 | contig 26680 bp, 23 predicted proteins | sample LakMenEpi05Nov12_FD_150674 | JGI IMG/M metagenome (GOLD analysis project Ga0208857, IMG submission 150674) | Freshwater microbial communities from Lake Mendota, WI - 05NOV2012 deep hole epilimnion (SPAdes) | ecosystem: Environmental > Aquatic > Freshwater > Lake > Epilimnion/Euphotic zone ... | reverse complement strand
AATCGGTAATTATTTTTTAATTCTGAATTTTTAATTTTTAATTGTTTCCTGGTGTCTATGGCGCGGTGGAACCACACTGATCCCTTCCCGAACTCAGAGGTGAAACGCTGCTGCGGCGACGATAGTTGAGGGGTAGCCCTCCGTGAAAATAGCTCGATGCCAGGTTTATTATTTAACAACAACGCCCCTTCTATTCATTTAGAGGGGGTTTTGTTTTGGTTATTAAGTACCTGAGTAAAATTAATTGAAGATGAATAAGGTGTCAAGAAAAGGGATGTAACTAGTAGTCTGTCAAATTTATTTTAACGGGTTTTTGGTAGTGCGGGCATCTTGCCCGCGTGAGCGAGACGCTCACACTACAGTCCATCATTTTTATCTTGACAAACTACTAGTTACTGTTCCTTGATTTCAATTATTTTTCTAGTCACAAAAAGCAAAGATAAACTAATAGATAAAATAACCGCAAAGGGAGTGAGATAACTCCAGCGTCCGAACATTTTATCTAAAATATGCCAGGGAAGTATAAACAAACATAGATAGGTTAAATTGTGTATTTTTTTCCAATTTGTTTTAAGTGTTCTAATACTTTCGTCATTAGATGTTATGGCTAAAATAGTGAAAATGATAATTGATGATAAGCCTGGAAAGTATTGGAGGCAAGTATTGAAATCTAAGAAATTTAAAGATTTTTGCCAAATCAATAATGCAGCGTGATTCCAAGCAAAACAAAAAGCAGTAACACCTGTGTAACGTCGGTTTTTCATCAAGCTTTTCCAAATATATTGTTGCTTATAAAAATTCGGAAAAAGTGTTTTTATTATAGTAGGAATAATAGTCAGCGAATAATATATTAAAGACAAAACACCGATAATATTTGCATAATCAATATATGGTATCAAAAAAAACACTGTGGCACTGAAAATGTAATTAATAAATACTAACGTGACAAAGCCCAAAATGCTATTCATGTTGTTATGAGTTGTTATGAGTTTTTATGAGATAGAGGCTGCATTTCCAGATTCTTTAGATCGGAGAATACGGTTTCATTTTCCCACAATTAGTAAGAGATTAGGACTTACGCACTGTACAAATTAACTATCATGTGTATGAACGATATTTGGTCGTTTCAGGCTTTGCGGATGAAGTCTAGATAAATAGCGATCGCTAAAAAATCATCGAAAAATCGGGTTTAAATCCCTGAAAGTCATACCCCCTATTTGGTATTTCCTGTCAATGCGTAAGTCCTAGAGATAGCAATCTGTCTTAAGATAGTTGACAAAATTTTTTAGTAAGCTGTTACGCATTTACTTTTTTTGCCCGAAAGCCTTACGGCAAGGACTCTAGGCTACGAAATATCAAATTTAGCTGCGTAACAGCTTATGGAATAAGTTTGTATAATTCCATCGGGCAGGATGTCCGCACCACAAGATTTAGCCCGGGTATTTATTCTGCATTTATCGTCAAAACTTGCTCATTTTCGCATATATATGTGTAATTTGGGTTAATAAACAAAACCCAACAAAATCTTAGAAATGTTGGGTTTCACTTTGTTCTACCCAACCTACAATTATTTTTAACTGAAATCTATCGGTTTTAAGTCAATTTACTGATTTTAACAAAACAAAAAAAGGCAGATTATACAGAGTCTGCAATTTTTATTCAAGATTCCGATTGCAATATTATCGAACTGAGCCAATTTATGGAACAATGATTTTATTCTCCATGACAACAGTTAAAATAGTTGCAAATTTGTATATGATTTTAGTGACCATATATTAGTTTTCAATAATACTAATATATATTTGTTGTTTGCTATTGTCCTCGTCCTGGTTTGCAGTCTGCGAAACCTAATGCTTCGGTATCTAGGAAACTAGCGATCGCCATTTCAATAATAGCTTCTACTGGATAGTCAATTTCAGCAGCACGAGCAATTAAAGCTACTCTGATTTTTTCTGGTAAGCGTTCTAAGATAATTTTAGCATCAGTAGCGGAAAGTTGCTCTAAAAGTTCTACTTGCATAATGTTACTGCTCACTTGGTATTTGAACGTTGTAAGGAGGTTCAGTAGCTCTGAGAATAATTGCTTCTAATTCCAATAATAGCCCAGGATTTTCCCAATGAGAAATTGCTTGTACTGCAATACGCACATCTTCGTCTCTATATTTATCTAGCCATGCCCATAAAAAAGCTTTGTGACCTCCACTGAAACGACTACGTAGATTTTGTGCTTTACCAATGTAAAGTAATCCTTCAGTTTTGTGTCTAATAGCGTAAATGCCAGGACTTCGAGATATGTTATCAAACCTGCGGTTTAAGGGTTGACATTGCTCAAAGGGAGTAAAAGCTATTGCATCTAATATTACTTGAGCCTGAATTTTTAGATCAGATTCTTTTGCGGACATAAAAACAATTAGGGTAATTCCACAAGAATTATTCCACAGTTTAACGTTATAATAAGTAGTGGTACAAAATAAATTGCATATTTAGGAAAGGGAATATCAAAATTGATGATGATTTAATAAAAAATATAGGTCATGTTTATTTATATATTTTTAATCAATTACATAAGTCCTAATCTGACAGATAAAATTGTACTATATTTAAAAAAAAATGCAAATTATACAGAGTCTTCACACTGCTATTCTAGTAACTGATTTAGAACGTTCGGAATATTTTTATAGCCAGGTATTAGGATTAAATAAAATAGAACGTCCTTTAAAATATCCCGGTGTCTGGTATCAAATTGGTAATTATCAACTGCATCTGATTGTCGCACCTACTGTACCCACAGATAACCAACAGGAAAAATGGGGGCAAAATCCTCATATTGCTTTTTCTGTGGTTGATTTGCAGGTTGTAAAAGATGAGTTAATCGCTAAAAATTATCCTTTTCAGGCTAGTGCTTCTGGTCGCGCGGCGATTTTTATTAAAGATCCAGATAGAAATATTATTGAACTTAGTCAACAATGAGATTATTCTCCATGACAAAAGTTAAAATGGGTAGATTGTGAAAAGATAAATAGCAAATGTTTTGGGCTGATAAAATCGCTGCTGATGCAGTAGGCTACCAGGTAGTTAATGATTCTAAGACTCCATCAGGAAGAGTACACGTTGGATCTTTGCGGGGTGTGGTTATCCATGACGTGATTTACCGGGCTTTGAAACACGCAGGTAAGCCCGTCAAGTTCTTGTATGGTGTGGATGACTATGACGCACTGGATACAGTTCCAAAATACTTAGATCAGGAAAAATTTTCTCCTTATTTGGGTTTTCCTCTGTGTAATGTGCCTTCTCCTGGTGATGATGCTAGTGATTATGCTAAATATTTCATTGTTGAATTTTTTGAAATTTTCGAGTATTTAGGAATTAAACCAGAAACTTATTTTCTTCGAGATTTATATCGTTCTGGAAAGCTTAATTCCTATATTGACACCTTCTTAAAAAATGCCCATTTGGTGAGAGAAGCTTATAAGGAAGTAAGTAAAGCTGATCGTCCAAATAACTGGTATCCCTTTCAAGTTATTTGTGAAAATTGCGGTAAGATTGCCACAACTGTCACTACAGATTATAACGGTTCAGAAGTATTTTACACCTGCAAACCTGATGCAACTGACTATGTAAAAGGTTGTGGACATTCTGGCTGGGTTTCTCCTTTTAATGGTAATGGTAAATTACCTTGGAAGGTTGAATGGGTAGCGAAGTGGGATGTGTTAGGTGTAACTATCGAAATGGCTGGAAAGGATCACTCTCAAAAAGGTGGTTCTCGTGATGTTGCTAATGCGATTAGTCGCAAGGTTTTACAAAAGCAACCTCCTTTCCATTCTCCCTATGAATTTATTCTTGTGAATGGGACAAAAATGAGTTCTTCTAAGGGTGTTGGTTCAAGTGCTGAAGAAATTGCGGCTTTACTTCCACCGGAATTACTGCGCTTTTTAATGTTGCGAACTCAGCCAAGAACGGTAATTAATTTTGCGCCAAATTATGAAACTACTACTCGTTTATTTAGAGATTACGATACTTTAATTAACAAGTATTCTAAATCTCCTGAATTGACTGAGGAATTAATGCCGTTATTTTACGCGCAGGTAGGGGATGAAGTTAAAACTTTCCAACCTTTTGATTTTAGTACGTTGATTTCTTTGTTGCAAGTTCCGCGTTTAAATATTCAAGATGAGGTTGTCCAACGTAGTCCACAGCCTTTAAATGAGTATGATCAGCAAATTATTAATCAAAGGATTGCTGCTGCACAATTGTGGTTACAAGATTATGCAGATGAAGAAGAAAAGTTAGTTCTTTATTTGGAACAAGTTCCCGAAAAAGCTAATGATTTTAATGCGGAACAAGTTGCTTATTTGCAAAAATTGATGGAGAATTTGCAAAATATTCCTAATTGGGAAGCTGAGGAATTACAAACTATAATTTTCTCGACTACTAAGGAGTTAGGGATTCAACAACCAATTGCTTTTAAGGCTTTGTATCTATCTTTTTTAAATAAAGAAAAAGGTCCAAAAGCTGGCGGTTTGTTGTCTTATTTGGAGAAGTATTTTGTGATTTCTAGGTTGCAGGATGTTGTGGCTTTGAATGCAGGTAAGGAAAAACTAGAAGTTTCTTAATTCCTTGTTCCCTGTCTCTGACAGGGAATACGGTTAATGAGGCTCTGCCTCATATTAATGTTAGCATAAGGCAGAGCCTTTTGATTGCATTCCCAGGTAGAACCTGGGAACGAGGAAACGAGGAATAACCATTAAATCCCTCGACGAAATTCTTTGATTGCTTCTAATGGGGAAGATAACAAAAGACAACGATTCAATAAAGATAAATCTAATTTTGGCAACAATTCACTATTATTAACTTTCTCATATTCTTCTTGTCGTAAACAGTAAATTTCCAGCGTTCCATCTTCCCAAAACCAAACTTCTGGAACTTGCATTAATTTATATTTCTTCAGTTTGATAGGACTTCCGCTAGTAATAACAATTTCAATACATAAATCTGGTCTATTTTTATCATTTTCTAAACAATAGGATAAATCGGCTTGATACTCAACTATACCAGGCAGAATTTGCGAATAACTACCACTGGGGAAAAATTCAATTTCCTCTATTTCAAAGTGTTTGGTTAGTAGTGCAGCCATTAAACTACTAATTGCTTCATGTGGTTTACTAATACTCACGATTTCTAAAACTCCTTCACAATAAAATAAACGCACTCCTGGGACATTTTCAAATGCTTTTTGAATTGCTTGGAACTTTTCCCAAGTTACTCCACGACGGTAGAATCGTTGTTCTTCTTCTCCTAAATTAAGAGCATTTTCTAAAGTTTGAGTCATGATATCTCTCACTTTCCTTAGTTATTAGGTTGATGTTGTTAAATATTACAAGAAGTACATTTTTAAGGTGCGTCAGATGTCAAAATCTATTTATGGCTGGCTAAGTTATCGAGTCTGACGCACCCTACGATATTTTGGTTTTGGTAATTTCAGCGTTTGGCTAGTTGTGGAGTTTTTCCTTTTAAGCCAATCATTAATTTCAGGGCGAATATTTTAATAATGGGAACTCGTTGCATAATCCATAGACCCAAACGGCGAATTATGACTATTGGTAAGAAGTTGTTAGAAAAAACTCGATCTAATAAATCGGTGAAACCTAATATTGCGAGGTTTTCTTTTTTTCTCCAACTTTCATATTGCTTGAGAATGGAAATATTGCCAATATCTTGACGATGTTTATGTGCTGTTTGGATAATTTCAGCTAATGCGGCTGCGTCACGAATCCCCAAATTTAAACCTTGTCCACCGACGGGATGACAATTATGGGCGGCATCACCAATTAATGCTAATCTAGGGAGAACATAGCGATCGCTCTGCATTAACTGTACCTGAAAAATAAATCTGTCTCCCAATAATTCCAATTTCCCCATTTGCTGACCATAGCGTTTAGTTAGTTCCGCTAAAAATTCCTGATCATTCAACGCACACAAAGCTTTTGCTTCTTCATGGGGTGCAGTCCAAACAATGCGACAACGGTTTCCCGGTAAAGGTAAAATGGCAAAGGGACCACTAGACCAAAACTTTTCGTAAGCGGTATTATTGTGGGATTTTTCTGGTTTCACAAAGGCCACAATACAGGATTGCCAATATTTCCAACCTTTGGTTTTAATGCCCGCAGCTTGACGAATGGGAGATTTTGAACCATCAGCAGCGACTAACAATTTACTGCGAATTATCCGATTTTCGTCGCCAATTTTGATATTAATAGTAACTATATCTCTTTCATTTTGCGTACTTACTACTTCCGCTGGACACAAGATAGTTACATTTGGACAACTTTGCACAAATTCCTGTAACGGTTCTAACAGTGCATAATGTTCCGCTACAAAACCTAACTCTGGTGTCCCTAAATCAGCAGTTTGGAAATTGACTACATCGGGATAATCAGCATCAGAGAGACGAACTTGGTTATATTTGGCAACATTAGGGAGAATTTTATCCCATAAACCAATTCCTTGGAAAATTTGTGCGGACAGCATATGTACAGCATAAGCCTGTCCTTTAGCCACTGCGGCTGATGCCACTCTAGCTTCAATAAGGAGGATATTTAAACCAGAGTCTTTCAAAGCAGCGGCTAAGGTTAAACCGACAATTCCACCACCGACTATAACCAAATCATAATCATATCCCCAGTAGGTTTCTGTGGGGGTGTGGGGAGAGGAAAGAGTGGGGGTAAGCTGGGAGAGGGACATTGTGAAGATAAATTACATAGTTTTAATTATTATTGTGACGCATAATCTGGCATTAATTCCCGCATAGCTTGGATTTCACTGCTGGTTATTTGCATAGCTGATTGATATTTCTGACTGGGTGGTGTCAAAATTAACTACATTATGGAAAGGCTTTAGTCATTAAAAAAAGATAAAATACCCCAAATACATACAAAAAGTTTGTACTTTTATAAAGTATAGTTAAGAAAAAGATCAATAAATCTAGGATCAATAGGCTTATTTCTTCACCTATTGCGCCTAGATCCGGTTAAAGTTTCTTTCTAAACTAAAAAGTACCATTTTCCTGTGCCAACAACTAAGTTAGCATTCATAATCAAGGCGACGGTGTAAATTTCCCAGTTGAAGAGGCAAATAAAGGCGTGGGTCAGTATCAATCTGATGAATTAAAGCAGTATAATCCAGAAGCGTTGCCCTGGGCAAGCGCGGCTACCAGTCGTCACTTTCGCTACCGTCCCTGGTTAGTATGGGGGCGACTACTGAGAATAATCTGGTCTTTTGCCGGATTTATATTCAGTCTCAAGTGGGACGACTGGCAAGACGAGGTAGAGGAAAATCAAGGGAAACGCGCTACCCAGTTGCGAACCCTACTTACCGATCTGGGTCCGACATTTATTAAAGTTGGTCAAGCCCTCTCGACTCGTCCCGACTTAATCCGCAAGGATTTCTTAGCAGAACTGATCAAGTTACAAGACCAGTTACCGCCTTTTGATAATGATCTGGCATATCAGATTATTGAAACAGAATTAAATCGCTCAATTGGCGAAATCTTTCGGGAACTTTCCCCTCAACCCGTAGCAGCGGCTAGTTTGGGTCAAGTCTACCGGGGTCGCTTACTCAGTGGTGAAGAAGTGGCAGTCAAGGTACAACGCCCCAATTTACGCCCGTTACTGATAAAAGACCTGTATCTCATGCGTTGGGTTGCCAGTTGGCTTGCTCCCTGGCTACCGCTCAATCTCGGTCATGATTTAACTTTGATTGTGGACGAGTTTGGCACAAAGTTATTTGAGGAAATTGATTACATCAATGAAGGTCACAATGCGGAAAAGTTTGCCCATAATTTCCGTAATGACCCCCAGGTAAAAATTCCCAGTATTTACTGGAATTGTACCAGCACTCATGTTTTAACCCTAGAATGGATTAATGGCTTTAAACTCACAGATACTCAGAATATTCAATCTGTAGGTTTAGACCCAGAAGCCATCATTCAAATAGGTGTAACTACTGGTTTACAACAACTATTAGAGCATGGTTTTTTCCATGCCGATCCTCATCCTGGGAATTTGTTCGCTATGCCCGATGGTCGCATGGCTTACATTGATTTTGGTATGATGGATCAATTAGAGGAAACCACTAAGGAGAATTTAGTTGATGCTTTAGTGCATTTGGTAAATAAGGATTACGCTGATTTAGCGGCAGATTTTGTCAAATTGGGCTTTTTGGCAGCGAACACTAATATTGCCCCTATTGTGCCGGCATTAGAAGCGGTATTAGGAAATGCTATTGGTAAAAATGTCCAAGATTTCAACTTCAAAACCATTACCGATGAGTTTTCGGAATTGATGTATGAATATCCTTTCCGTGTACCGGCAAAGTTTGCTTTAATTATTCGTTCTTTGGTGACACAAGAAGGAATTGCGCTGAGTCTAAACCCCAATTTCAAAATTGTGGAAGTTGGTTATCCCTATATCGCCCGACGATTATTAACTGGGGAATCTCCCGCATTAAGGCGACGGCTATTGAATGTGTTGTTTAAAGATGGTAAATTTCAGTGGCAAAGGTTAGAAAATCTGATTACTATTGCTCGCACTGATAGCAATTTCGATGTTTTACCAACAGCGAAGATGGGTTTGGAATTCATCCTTTCCGAAGAGGGTAAATTTCTCCGTCGTCAGTTGGTTTTAGCTATCACTGAAGATGACCGTTTGCACACAGAAGAAGTCCAAAGTTTGTGGGATTTAGTCAAGGACGATTTACCCCCAAATCGTTTACTAAATGTCGCCATTAGCCTGTTAACAGAGTTCTCTAGAGAAGGTGTAGCAGCTATTTTAGCTAAATAATCTGTTACCAAATAAAAATGAATTTTAATAACAACCAGGAGTTTTAATGTACTATTACCCTCTGCAACCACCCTACTTTTTACTATTAGTTGGTTTTCTCACGGCTTTCACTTCTGGGTTAGCTTTATCGGGAACATTAAAGGTAATTGTCCAGCAATGGCCACAGGATAAATCTCCTAAAGAAAAGACTAATACCCGTTCTTTTTATAAACAATTATTAGTACCATTTATTGGTATTACTGGTGGTTCTTGCTTATTTCTTTGTTCTGGTTTTGAGATATTTGGGTTTCCTTTAGGAATGGCTTTAAGTATCGGTTTACCTATGAGTCTGCTAACTTGTTTCTTTATTTGGCGGCAGTTGGGAGGTTTGCTAGATTATGTTAAAAGCGAAGGAATGCAGTCTTTGGATTTAGATTCTTGGTCTTAGTAAGATTATCTTGTCTGAGAGGGTGTTTGAAAAGTTATGGTTGATGTATCAAATATTTTTTACCCCACCCTAACCCTCCCCTTGTAAAGGGGAGGGAACTGGATTTTTATTGTTTCCCCCCTTTACAAGGGGGGACTAAGGGGGGTAGCAATGTGATGAAAATTACGGAATACCACTTTTCAAACATCCTCTGAATCAGGATGTCCATGATTCAAGGATTTACAGGATGGAAAATACATTGTCTAAATCAGGATGTCCATGATTCAAGGATTAACAGGATAAAGAAATTAAATTCATTGTCTGAATCAGGATTTCCAGGATTAAAGGATTTACAGGATGAAGAAAATAGGTATCTTATTACCAATCACCAATTACCAATCACCAATTACCAACTAGATAACTAGCAACTTACTATTGCTGATGATAGTTTTTGAGGAGAAAAAGCTAATGCAGATAATCCGTTTACCGGTACTTTCAGATAATTATATATTTTTACTGCATGATCCAGTGCGGAATATTGCGGCTGTTGTTGATCCTGCTGAAGCACAACCAGTTTTAGAGGAATTGACGAAACTCAAGGCTGAATTACTAGCAATTTTTAATACCCATCATCATGGCGATCATGTGGGTGGGAATACACAATTAATGAAAGCATTTCCCGACGTGAAAGTTTATGGAGGTGCGGAAGATCGGGGGAGGATTCCGGGACAACAGGTGTTTTTGCAGGAAGGCGATCGCATCCAATTTAGCGATCGCACTGCTAATATATTCTTTGTACCTGGACATACTCGCGCTCATATTGCCTACTATTTCCCCCCAGCAAGTCCAGGAGAGCCTGGAGAATTGTTTTGTGGTGATACATTGTTTGCGGGAGGTTGTGGTCGTTTATTTGAAGGTACACCGGGGCAAATGGTAGATTCTTTAACTAAACTCCGGGCTTTACCTGATCATACTCGCGTCTGGTGCGCCCATGAATACACTTTAAGCAATTTGCGTTTTGCGGTGACTGTGGATGCTGAAAATGCAGATTTACAAAAACGCTACCAAGATGTTAAAGCTCAACGGGATGGGAATGAAGCGACAGTTCCATCAATACTAGGAGTGGAAAAACTCACAAATCCTTTTTTACGTTGGGAAGAACCATCTCTACAAGCAACAGCGAAAAGTAAAGAAGGAGTCCAAACCTTTGCTCGAATTCGAGGGATGAAGGATAATTTTTAGTCAGTTGTCAGTGGTTAAGAATTTTCTGGTTATCTTCTTTGTCTGTCCCTTCTCAACTCCTTTTTTGATATTTCTGACATTTGGTATTGCGATCGCTCCCCAAACTTCGCTAGAATCTTGAGGCTGTGGGTATGTTCAAAGTCGCTGAGGATCAAGCTACAATTTTGTGAGCCACTCTGATGACACCCAAATAACTAAGATTTTACAAAGAAAAGCGAAAAACAATGGCGAAACGTGTGCAATTAGTTTTAACAAAAGATGTTACCAAGCTGGGAAAACTCGGTGATTTGGTGGAAGTAGCTCCCGGTTATGCTCGTAACTACCTCATTCCCCAGAGTTTAGCCGCTCGTGCTACACCTGGTCTGCTTAAACAAGTAGAACGCCGACGCGAGAAAGAATATCAAAGACAATTAGAACTCAAACAACAAGCAACTGAGCAAAAAACAGCTTTAGAAAATATTGCTGGTTTAAAAATTGCCAAGCAAGTTGGTGAAAATGAAGCTATTTTCGGTACAGTTACTACTCAAGATGTTGCAGATGCAATTCAAGCCGCAGCTAGTCTAGAAATAGATCGTCGCGGGATTACTATTCCCGATATTAGCCAATTGGGTACTTACAAAGCTGAAATTAAACTCCATTCTGAAGTAACAGCAGTAATTAACATTGAAGTCGTCTCTAACTAACGGTGACTTAATTAATCACCACAGATGATATATCTGTGGTTATCAATATTTTCCTATCGGTTTTGGATGATTAGGTAAAAATCCAAAATCGCTAAAATTTAAAATTCTATGGCTGAAGAACTAAGTTTTCAAGGTGATGGTAGTAATCGCGTCCCACCTCAAAACATCGAAGCAGAAGAAGCGATTCTAGGAGGTATTCTCCTAGATCCAGAGGCAATTGGTCGAGTGAGCGATCGCCTAGTTCCCGAAGCATTTTATATTAGCGCCCATACAACCATCTATCAAGCCGCCCTGCGTCTGCATACCCAGCAAAAACCTACAGACTTACTTTCTATAACTAGTTGGTTGACAGACAATGATCAATTAACACAAATTGGGGGCAGAAACAAACTAGCAACATTAGTAGACCGCACAGTTTCCGCAGTCAATATTGATGCCTTAGCAGGGTTAGTCATGGAAAAATACCTGCGTCGGCAATTAATTAAAGCTGGGAATGAAATTGTTCATCTTGGTTTTGAAACAGAAACAGAATTACCAATTGTTCTTGATAATGCCGAACAAAAAGTTTTTAACGTCACCCAACAAAAAACCCAATCGGGATTAGTTCATATTGGTGACACTTTAATTAATACTTTTCAAGATATTGAAACTCGACATCAAGGTATTGCTTTACCGGGAATACCTTGTGGTTTTTATGATTTAGATGCCATGACTAGCGGTTTTCAGCGTTCTGATTTAATTATCGTTGCTGGGAGGCCGTCAATGGGAAAATGTCTCAGTTATGATTCAGAAATCGTTTTAGCAGATGGACAAATTGCCACAATTGAAGAATTATATCAGCAACGGCAAGGTTCATTATTAACATTAAATGATGATTGGAAATTGACCTTTACCCAACCATCTGCATTTGTCGATGATGGAATTAAACCAATTTTCCGCGTAACAACTCGCTTAGGTCGGGCAATTGAAACCACAATTACTCACCCATTTTTAACTATTAAAGGTTGGCAAAGATTAGAAAATTTGCAAGTTGGAAATAAGATTGCCATCCCTCGTAAAATAGATGTGTTTGGGACAGAAACTATCCGCGAGTGTGAAGTCAAATTATTAGCTGATTCTCTTGAAAAGAGTGATACTAAAACTGTCCCAAATATTGTATTTAAATTAGAAAAATCACAATTATCCTTATTCCTAAATCGTCTCTTTGCCACTGATGGTTGGGCTACTTTACTTAATAGTGGTCAATCGCAATTAGGTTATTGCACAGTCAGCGAAAAACTAGCAAGACAAATTCAACATCTGTTATTAAGATTTGGTATTATTGCTGCTTTGAAAAAAAGGTTTGTAAAATATAATAATACCCGCATACCAGCATGGCAATTAGATATTACTGATGCCATATCTATCAAAAACTTCATTGCAGAAATTGGCATTTTTGGCAAAGAAGCAGCATTAGCAAAAGTTACAGAAGCAATATCTCAAAAAAGATATCAAACCAATCGTGACTTGATACCTGTAGAAATTTGGGAACAGATAGCAGCCGCTAAAGGTAGCGAAACTTGGAGTAGTTTAGCTCAACGGGCTGGGATTAAAAGCTATACAAATATTCATGTCGGCAAGCGGGCATTAAAACGGGAAAGATTATGGATTTTAGCCACTACTTTAGATAATTTACCACTTCAGCAATTAGCAAATAGTGATGTATATTGGGATGAAATTATTTCTATTGAATCAGTTGGTAACAAACAAGTTTATGATTTAACAATTCCCGAAACACACAACTTTATTGCTAATGATATTTGTGTTCATAATACTGCATTTTGCCTTAACTTAGCTCATAATATTGCTGCTGGTTATAAACTACCTGTGGCTGTTTTTAGTTTAGAAATGTCCAAAGAACAGCTAGTACAAAGACTATTAGCTAGTGAAGCCGGAATTGAAAGCAGTTATTTAAGAAGTGGCCGGATTAGTCAAACCCAATGGGAACCTTTAAGCCGTGCCATTGATAAACTCTCAGACACGCCAATTTTTATTGATGATACGTCAAATATTACAGTCACACAAATGCGAAGTCAAGCGCGACGACTGCAAGCCGAACAAAATGGAAATTTAGGATTAATAGTCATTGATTACTTGCAATTAATGGAAGGTGCAGGTGATAATCGTGTGCAAGAATTATCAAGAATTACCCGTTCTTTAAAAGGTTTAGCAAGAGAATTATCTGTACCCATAATTGCTTTATCACAGTTAAGTCGTGGAGTAGAAGCAAGAACTAATAAACGCCCAATGTTATCTGATTTGAGAGAATCGGGTTGTTTAGCAGGAGATACTTTAGTAACATTAGCTGATAGTGGAATACAAATACCAATTAAAGAATTAGTAGGTAAATTTGGTTTTGCAGTTTGGGCATTAAATGAAAAAACAATGCAATTAGAAAAAGCAATTGTGAGTAATGCCTTTTCCACAGGCATGAAATCGGTATTTACCTTAAAAACTCGACTAGGAAGAAAAATTAAGGCAACAGGTAATCACAAATTTTTAACAATTCACGGTTGGAAAAGGCTTGATGAATTAAGCCCTAAACAACACCTTTGCTTGCCACGATGTTTACCTAGCACTGGCGAACAAACTATGGCTTATGCCGAAGTTGCGTTATTAGGACATTTAATTGGTGATGGTTGTACATTACCAAGTCATGCCATACAGTACACTACCAGAGAAATAGATTTAGCAGAGAATGTTGCTTTCTTAGCAAGAGAATTGTTTGGTGATGCAATTGTTCCCAGAATTTCACCTGAACGTCGTTGGTATCAGGTTTATTTGTCCGCAGCACAACGCCTAACTCATGGTGTTAGAAATCCAATAGCCAAATGGCTAGACTCTCTTGGAGTTTTTGGTTTGAGGTCTTACGAAAAATTTGTCCCTCAAGATTTGTTCTTACAGTCCCAAGATGTAATAGCTTGCTTTCTTCGTCATCTTTGGTGTACAGATGGTTCTATAAAATTGGTTGCAGGTACAAGCCCAAGACCTATTGCGTATTATTCAAGTAGCAGTGAAAGACTAGCTTTTGATGTCCAGACACTTTTGCTAAGATTGGGTATTAATGCAAAACTGAAAATGATTCCTCAACCTGGTAAAGGCAGAAATCAGTATCATGCCACAATTACTGGTAAGCCTGACCTTGAGTTATTTATTCAAAAGGTTGGAGCAGTAGGAAAATACAAACTAGGTTCATTACAAGAAATTTCTGAACACCTTGAAAATTGCATTCATAACACTAACAGAGATGTAATACCCAAAGAGGTTTGGAAAACTTATGTTGTACCTGCAATGCAAACTATTGGCATGACAACGAGAGAAATACAATCTCGCATGGAAAAATCATATTGTGGTTCCACGCTTTATAAGGCAAATTTAAGTCGAGAAAGAGCATTAAAAGTTGCCAATATTGTTAAATCTAGCGAGCTACTTGCCCTTGCCAACAGTGATGTATACTGGGATGAAATTGTTTCAATTATACCTGATGGAGAAGAAGAAGTATTTGATTTAACAGTTGATAAATTACATAATTTTATTGCTAATAATATTATTGTTCATAACTCAATTGAACAAGATGCGGATATAGTAATGATGTTATACCGCGATGAATATTATTCACCAGATACCCCAGAGAGGGGAGTTACAGAAGTAATCATAGCTAAACATCGGAACGGACCAACAGGAACAATTAAACTATTATTTGATCCACAATTTACAAAGTTTAAAAATCTCGCTAAACCAAATAATAATTGGTAATATGTTAAAAAAAAATTATGCCAGTTTGATATTACTATTTATTTCTATTAATATTGGTAGTATTCAAAAAATAGCCCAAGCCAAAACACCTGTTCCCCAAGTTAATACTACCAAATCAATTTGTCCTGCTCAATTATCATCTGCTATTAATACTATTATCAATCATCCTCAATTTAGTCGAGTCCGTTGGGGGATTTTAGTTAAACCATTATCATCAGAAAAAATTCTTTATAGTCAAGATTCTCAAAAATATTTTATTTCTGCTTCTAATATGAAGCTATTTACTACCGCAGCAGCATTACAAAAATTGGGGGCAGATTTTCGGATTCGTACCTCTATTTATGATGAAGGTAATGGTGTTTTGCGTGTAGTGGGAAGGGGAGATCCTAGTTTCAAAAATGCTCAATTAACAATATTATCAAAACAACTATATACGCAGGGAATTCGGCAAATTAATCAGTTAATTGCTGATGATAGTTATTTTCAAGGTGAAGTAGTTAATTCCAGTTGGGAATGGGAAGATATACAGGCTGATTATGGCGCACCTGTTAATAGTCTAATTGTCAATGAAAATGCTTCTATTTTAACTTCTTTACCCCAAACTATTGGACAACTATTAAAGATTCAATGGAATGATCCTACAGAAACATATCACTGGAAAGTTGAAAATAATTCCGTCACCACTGAAGCCGATAAACCTGGTTTTGTACAAGTAAATCGTGACTTAAAAGGACAGATTATCAGAATAAACGGACAATTAGCTGTAAATTCTCAACCAGATATTACAGGTTTAGCTGTATTTGATCCAATTGCCAATTTTATCAGACAGTTTCGCCAAAATTTAGCTAAAGAGGGAATTACAGTTAAAGAAACTGTAAATAGTAATCTGAGTAAAAATGACAAAGAAATAGCCGCAGTAGAATCTCCACCTTTAGCGGAATTATTGATAGAGACAAATGTGAATAGTAATAATTTATATGCTGAGGCTTTATTAAGAAGTTTAGCTATAAAAAAACCAAGAGAAAAAAATCAAAATACGTCCGATATTGGATTACAAGTTGTCAGAGAAACTTTAACTCAATTAGGAGTTGAACCAGAAGGTTATGTAATTGTAGATGGTTCTGGTTTATCTCGGAAAAATTTAACAACTCCAGCCGCATTGGTGCAAGTTTTACAAGGAATTGGTAAATCATCCCAAGCCGAAGTTTTTCGGGCTTCTTTACCTATTTCCGGTGTCAAAGGGACTTTAAAAAATCGGTTTCTTAATACTGCTGCTGCGGGAATGGTGCAAGCAAAAACAGGTTCAATGACAGGAATTTCTGCTTTATCTGGATATATGAATGCACCTAATTATGAACCGTTGGTTTTTAGTATTATCGTGAATCAATCTGAACAACCGGGGAAAGTTATGAGAACAGCAATAGATGAAATTGTAGTTTTATTATCTGAATTAAAGCAGTGTTAAAATAATTGGGCAAATGATAAGCTGTTACGGATTTACTTTTTTTGCTCCAAAGCCTTATTCCAAGGACTTTAGGGTAGTATTACTAGCTTAATATCAAGTTAATACGTAAATATAAAGAAAATTTGATGGTAAATTCGTTTCGATAAGAATCAATAAAATGGGTTGAAGTGGTATTCTCTCTTAAATTCAAAGAAACAAAATCTAGAAATGAAGTTACCACCAAAAATCACAATAGTCGATCACTTTAAAGATTTAGAAGACACAAGAGTTGAGAGAACAAAAAGGCATAAATTAATAGATATAGTTACCATTGCGATTTGTGCAGTAATTTGTGGGGTAGATAGTTGGGTATTGATGGAGACCTATGGAAAAAAGCAGGAAAATACTCCTGTAAACCTTTGCAACTTTTTGCCCCATCTCTAGGTTTTAGTCAGTATAGTGTTTTAGTCAATATAGTAAAGACAACTAACTTATCGATCGCCATGCGATTCCTAGGTCGCGTTTCGCTATCGCCCATTTCCGCAACCATGACTCAGCCCTGCAAAACTTAGGGCGGTCATAAAAACGAAACATTAGGGATTTAAGCCCCAAAGGAGAGCAAAACATGGCTCTAGAGCCTTGCACGGAAGTTCCTATTCAAACATATAGTCCCAAAGCTATCGCTGATATCCCCGTACTCAAAGAACGAGGACAGAGAGAGGTATTTTGTGGCTTGACAGGTATTGTCTGGCTGCACCGCAAAATGCAGGATGCTTTTTTTCTGGTGGTGGGATCGCGTACCTGCGCCCATTTAATCCAATCTGCGGCTGGCGTAATGATTTTTGCGGAGCCAAGATTTGGTACAGCCATTCTCGGTGAACGGGATTTGGCAGGACTCGCGGATGCTAATGACGAATTAGACCGTGTTGTTGATCAGTTACTAGAGCGCCGCCCTGACATTGGCACATTATTTTTAGTGGGATCATGTCCCTCTGAAGTAATTAAGCTCGATCTTGCCAAAGCTGCGGAACGACTCAGCCAGAGATTTTTTCCTAAAGTTCGGATTCTTAATTATTCAGGTAGTGGCATCGAAACCACCTTTACCCAAGGCGAAGATGCCTGTTTGGGATCGATGGTTCCCGTACTGCCCCGCAGCGATGAGCCAAGCCTGATGATAGTTGGTAGCCTCGCAGATGTCGTAGAAGACCAGTTCCAAAGACTTTTTGACAAAATGGGGATGGGTCCCGTTTATTTCTTCCCGCCGCGCCGTGCTGCTGATTTGCCACCGATCGGCAAAGGTACGAAATTATTATTAGCCCAACCATTTTTAAGCGATACCGTGCGATCGCTGATTTCGCGTGGTGGGACATTATTACCATCGCCTTATCCCTTTGGGATCGAAGGGACGACTGCTTGGTTAAAAACCGCCGCCGATGCTTTCAATGTTAATAACGATAAATTTGAACAGGCCATCGCCCCCGCCGCTAGTCGTGGCAAAGTTGCGCTAGATCGCTATCGTCAAGCCCTGACAGGTCGCAAGGCTTTCCTATTCCCAGATTCGCAACTGGAGATTCCCTTAGCCCGTTTCTTATCGAGAGAATGTGGCATGGAGCTAGTCGAAGTTGGCACACCTTATATCGATCGCCTATTGATGGACAGCGAAATTAACCTGTTGCCAGTTGGGACAGCTTTATCAGAAGGTCAGGATGTGGAAAAGCAACTCGATCGCTGTCGTGAGGCGAAACCCGATATCACAGTCTGTGGGCTTGGCCTAGCCAATCCTCTCGAAGCTGAAGGGATGGCGACAAAATGGTCAATCGAGTTGGTATTTTCACCGATTCACGGTTACGACCAAGCCGCCGATTTAGCCGAGTTGTTTGCGCGTCCGCTTGAGAGACGGAGAAGATTAACAGTCTAAGAAATAGAGCGCGAAGCACTCTATATTCTTATTGATTTTTTTATAAAATAACTGGGTAAGCGTAAAACTCAGTCCCTTTAGGGCTGAGATATAAGCGACTCCTGCGACTTTAGTCGCAGTCATCTTTCTACTGGGCTTGCTATTTTATTTTAGACAGAGTAGCATCAAAATGGGAGGGAAAAAGATGCTTGTTTTTGAGTTTAAAGCTTACGGGAAGTCAGCGCAAATAAAAGCAGTAGGTGATGCAATTCGGACTGCACAGTTTATTCGCAATAGCTGTATTCGGCTATGGATAGATGTGAAAAACACAGGCAAAAATGATTTAAACAAATATTGTGCCGTACTTGCTGCTAAATTCCCCTTTGCAAATGAACTCAATTCAATGGCAAGACAAGCCAGTGCAGAACGAGCATGGTTTTCTATCTCTCGGTTTTATGATAATTGCAAAAAAGGGGTTTTCGATAAAAAGGGCTTTCCTCAATTCCAGAAAGATTGTCGTTCTGTCGAATACAAAACTTCTGGCTGGAAACTAACCGATGACCGTAAGTTTATCACCTTCACCGATAAAAAAGGGATTGGGCGATTAAAACTTAAAGGAACTCGTGATCTGCATTTTTACCAAATTAACCAAATTAAACGGGTAAGATTGGTAAAACGTGCGGACGGTATTTATGTTCAATTTTGTATTAATGTCAACCGTCAAGAAGATATAGCACTATCAGGAAATACAATTGGGTTGGATGTAGGTTTGAAAGAATACTACACCGATTCTGAGGGCGTAATGATTGAGAATCCCAAATTTCTCCGGATTGGAGAAAAGGTTCTTAAACGTTCGCAACGTCGTGTTTCCAGAAAGGTAAAAGGTTCAAAAAATAGGGGCAAAGCTAGACAGATTTTAGGAAAACGCCATCTCAAAATAAGTAGGCAACGTAAAGACCATGCTGTGAAGTTAGCACGGTGCGTAGTTCAGTCTAACGACTTGATAGCTTATGAAGATTTGAGAATTAAAAATTTGGTGAAAAATCATTGTTTAGCTAAGTCTATTAACGACGCATCTTGGTATCAGTTTCGTGTCTGGCTGGAATACTTTGGTCAGGTGTTCAAGAAGCTCACAGTTGCGGTTAATCCGCAATACACGAGCCAAGAATGCTCTAGTTGCAGTGAAATTGTGAAGAAAACTCTATCTACTCGCACCCACGTTTGTCGGTGTGGTTGTGTCATGGATAGAGATGAAAATGCAGCTAGAAATATCCTTCGTCGGGGATTGGGTACGGTAGGGCATACCGAAACCTTCATGCTAGACATGAGTAACGCTTTAGGAGATGAGTCCTCTACTCAGGTTGGAGTAATCCTGTCTGAGCAAGTCATGTCTTTGATCAAAGAATCTCAGCGGCTTTAGCCCTGAGAGTGTCAAATTGACATATACTAACCACGGCTAAAATATGGACTTTTAGAGAATCACAAAAACCCTAGATGTGCAGGGGTTTAGCACTACTAAACCCTATAGAATCAAATAATTAAACCGTGTTCAGTATAACCTATGGAACTAACTCTCTGGACTTACGAAGGTCCTCCCCATGTCGGGGCAATGCGAATCGCGACAGCAATGGAAGGAGTACATTATGTGCTTCATGCGCCACAGGGCGATACTTATGCTGATTTACTATTTACGATGATCGAAAGACGCGATCGCCGTCCACCTGTCACCTATACAACTTTTCAGGCTCGCGATCTTGGCGGTGATACTGCCGAAATGGTTAAGACTTCTGTTAAAGATGCCTACGATCGCTTTAAGCCACAGGTGATGCTCGTTGGAGAAAGCTGTACAGCCGAATTGATTCAAGATCAACCAGGCTCATTAGCAAAGAGTATGGGATTGCCGATTCCAGTCGTGAGTTTGGAATTACCTGCCTACTCCAAAAAGGAAAATTGGGGCGCTAGTGAAACGCTGTATCACCTAGTCCGCACGCTACTATTACCTGTAGTTCCGCCACCGAATACACCAAGACCTAAACGCGATCCCCAGATTCGTCCTAAAGCGAACATCATTGGTCCTACAGCGCTAGGATTTCGTTGTCGTGACGATATTCGCGAAGTCGTGAAGTTACTTGCTGAGATCGGCGTAGATGTGAATGTGATCGCCCCGATGGGATCGACTCCTGATGACTTGAAGCGGATTCCTGATGCGGATTTTAATATTTGCCTCTATCCCGAAATTGCCCTGACAACTTGCACTTGGCTTACCCGTAGTTTCGGACAGCCTGTGATCAAGACCGTCCCAATTGGTGTCGGTGCAACCCGTGATTTTATTGCTGAAATTGGCAAGGTTGCCGATATTGATGTGAGTGACGCTCTAGCACGATCGCAGTCTGACACCCTCGGCAATTGGGACGCAACGCGTATTTCTACCGCCGCTAATCCTAATGCTTCTCGACTTCCTTGGTATTCGCGATCGGTTGACTCTACCTATTTAACAGGTAAGCGCGTTTTCATCTTTGGTGATGCCACCCACGCTCTCGCCGCCGCCAGAATTGCTACGGAAGAATTAGGATTTACCCTTGTCGGGATTGGAACCTATAGCCGTGAATTTGCGCGGGAAGTACGCGAAGTTGCCAAGAAACATGGACTCGAAGCCGTGATTAGTGATGACTATTTAGCTGTCGAAGCGAAAGTTGCCGAAGCTGCTCCAGAACTAGTGCTTGGCACTCAGATGGAACGACATATTGCCAAACGCTTGGGTATCCCTTGCGCGGTAATTTCTGCACCGATTCACGTTCAAGATGTGCCTGCGCGTTACTCACCCCAAATGGGTTGGGAAGGTGCGAATGTGATTTTTGATAGCTGGGTACATCCTTTGATGATGGGTCTGGAAGAACATTTAATTGGTATGTTCAAGGAAGATTTCGAGTTTGCCGAAGGTCATATCAGCCATCTGCATACTGCCCCATCGCAAGAATCACGCGCCCTAGAGTCCAGATCTCCCGAACAGGCGATCGCCTCTATCAGTAATCTCACCAATACTCTCTCCAATAATTCCGATCAAGTTATTCTCACGCCCCTAGCGGAAGCACTGGAAGGAGTCACTTGGAGTGCTGATGGTGAAGCCGAGCTAAAGAAAATCCCCTTCTTTGTCCGCGGCAAAATCAAGCGCAATACCGAGAAATTTGCAAGCGATCGCGGGATCACCTCGATTACTTCAGAAACTCTCTACGAAGCAAAAGCAGCGATCGGCAAGTAAAACCCTCACCCCCCAGCCCCCTCTCCCATAGGGAGAGGGGGATCACAAAAATTATTTATATTAGGAGTCTATTTTGGCAGTTTTAACAACACATCCACCATCAGTTACCAAATGCGAAGAATCAGAAGGTAGCGTTCAGGTATTCCAAGATCCATCAATGGTAATTGAAGGTGCCTTAGTTATCGCCGTTTATGGCAAAGGCGGTATCGGTAAATCGACAACATCCTCCAATCTATCCGCAGCATTCTCGCACCTCGGTAAACGGGTATTGCAAATTGGTTGCGATCCTAAGCATGACAGCACCTTTACACTCACCAAAAGAATGGTTCCCACGGTCATCGATGTTCTCGAAACCGTTGACTTCCATTCCGAAGAGTTGCAAACCGATGACTTCATGTTTGAAGGTTATAACGGCGTAATGTGTATTGAAGCTGGTGGACCTCCCGCAGGTACTGGCTGTGGTGGCTATGTCACAGGTCAAACCGTGAAGCTGCTCAAAGAACATCACTTGCTCGAAGACACCGATGTTGTGATTTTCGATGTACTTGGCGACGTGGTTTGTGGTGGCTTTGCGGCTCCTTTGCAACATGCTCATTACTGCTTGATCGTTACTGCTAACGATTTTGATTCCATCTTTGCCATGAATCGGATTGTTGCGGCGATTCAATCAAAAGCGAAGAATTATAAGGTTCGTCTAGGTGGGATCATCGCTAACCGTAGCGAAGGAACCGATCAAATTGACAAATTTAACGATCGCGTTGGCTTGAAAACCTTGGCGCATTTCCGCACCGTTGACGCAATTCGCCGCAGTCGTTTGAAAAAATGTACTGTGTTTGAAATGGAGCCTGATCCTGAGGTTCTGGAAGTACAGCAAGAATATCTCAAGCTGGCGAAAGGGATGCTTGAAGATGCGACACCCTTGTATGCTCAACCCCTCAAGGATCGCGAAATTTTTGATCTACTAGGTTTTGACTAATCATCAAAAAACTCACTAAGCGAAGGCTTTTTGATTTGGAATTTAACGAAAAAATGCAGGCGTAATCCATGAATTGCACCTGCATTTTTTCTGCTTCTGAATTTATTGTCAATACCTTATTAATTTCAATTTGTTGGCAATTTTTATATTACTGTCTATATTTATTGCCAACTTAGTTATGTGTTTATATTTAAGCTGTTTTTGTTACTTATTACACTTGTGTCTGTACTACAAAATGAAGTGCGGAATGTGGGTTACAACCTGAGTTTAGGCAATACTGCCGCGTTTTCTCGCTTCTTTGGAGGAAATGCCGACATTTTTTATCCCAGCTTTAATCATTTGTCGTTCTAAAAGGGCAAAGAACCGAGTTCTATCACCACCTCTGACTACAGCCTGATTATGGGCTTCCGCAATAGCCACAGGATAACCATACCCCTTATGTACCTGTGCCAACATTAATCCTAGTGCTTGATCAAACATGATAGAATTTTCTGCCACCCAAGCGGGAACTTCAATCCGGGCAATTTCTGTCCCGACATGGACGTAACAAAAATAAATAATTTGCTCGTCATACAATTCTAAAATTCGGGCATTACTTCGCCATAATGGTCCGCGTTGTCCAGGTTGAAGTTGGCTTGTCCATAAGGTTGTGTCTCGCAATGTATCAAATTTTTTACAAGGTACGTATTCTAGTTGATTGGGACAATGGGTAATACAATCGGGGACAGGATGAGGACAAGCTAAAAAGCGTAAAAAGTTGGTGGCTTCGGTGCTACGAGAGGCACTAAGATAACCCATGAGGGGGATTTGGGCTTGTTGGAGTTTTTGCCAAGCTTCTAAAACCGGAGGTAAAATCATATCCCTGGCATCCATCGGTAACTGATCTAAAAACCAGTATATTAACGAACCATCTGTCATTGCTAAGACTGGGGCTTCTGTCCTGGTACTACAAGCCAGTTCCGCTAATACTGTAGCCTCAGAGGCTGTGCGCCGATAACCCATCCATTCATCCGTTCTAATGCCCCACTGACGCGAGATATATAAATCTTCAGGGCGATAAAATACCTCCGGTAAACTATCGAGAATCGGGTGAAGATCTTGACCATAGTGTAAAACAACTCTGCCGATATTCAGTAAGTAACAATACGCAATTTCGTGATGATTGGGGGCAATTTGCGAACCATCTGTAGAAATGACAGTATGAACTTTGGGGGGAACAGAAATAGTAATACAGGTTTCGAGAGGTTCAATGGGTGTAGCATTCGCAAAAATAATCCGATTTCGCCATTCTTCTTGACGTTTAACTAACTGTTCTTGACACTCAAACGCCTTTTTTAAATATTCTTGTGCTAACTCTAACCGCTGATGACTTGCAGCCACTTCTGAAGTTAAATGTTGACTGAAACCTTGCATTTGTCTCGATATTTTTGTTAAATCAAGCATATTAGTTGAGTCTATTTGTGTTGATGTAAGTAAATGCCATATAATTAATAACTGTATGCTAATAATTGGAAAAATAGCGTCATGAAAAAATGGAAATTAACAATTACAACTCTCATATTAGGAACTATATTATATGGTCCAAAGGTGAGCGCTAAGAATTTGGCAAATATTTCCGATTTTAGAATAAAATCAGCACTGTTAGCACAATCTGATCCGAAAGAGGCTATAGTATATTTTCATCGAGGCATTAACCGCCATACATCAGGAGATACAAAAGGGGCAATTGAAGAATATAATCAAGCCTTGCAGTTACATCCTAATTTTCCTGAAGTTTACTATAAAAGAGGGATATCTCGCCATAAATTGGGAGACTTGAAAGGAGCAATTTTAGATTATAATAAAGCAATCAGTCTTAATGCTAACTATCCTGGTATCTACAATCATCGCGGATTTACTCGCCATAATTTGGGAGATTTCAAAGGTGCTATTGCGGATTTTAACAAAGCATTAAGTCTTAATCCTAAATTTCCTGAAGCTTACCAGAATCGAGGTATTACTCGCAATGCGTTGGGTGATAAACAGGGAGCAATTACTGATTTAAAAACAGCAGCTAACTTATTTAAAGAACAAAAAAGAATTATTAATTATCAAGAGGTAATTGATTTAATTGAGAAAATATAGCCAAAGATCCCCGACTTCTTAGAGAAGTCGGGGATCTAGATTATAACCAAGTGGAAAAATCGTGAGCAAAATGAGAAAGTGATATTAAATGAATGTGTTGATCATTTTTTCCTGCTTCCCGTTCTGGTTGAGTGTTATAACCCCAATCAGCTAAGAAAAGTTTGACATGATTTAAGTCTGATTGCTGTTGGACTAATTGTAATGTTTTTAGTCTATCTTCAACAAACCATAAACTTACATTTTGGGTATTTGCCTTCTCAATTAATTCACGCAAGGTTTCATATTTTGGGCGTTTTACTTCCTTCCCAAAAATATTTTCTGGGGGTAAATTAACTCCTTCTTGTTGTAACAATTGCTTGACAAATCGCCCTTCTTTGGTAGTAACAATATATAACTGGACTTCACTTTCAAGAGTTATTTTCAGTCGTTCTATCACACCAGGATAGAATTTATGCAAACTTAACCAACCATTTAAATCTGTCTGAATCCATTCATCTCGCAAATGATCTAATTTGCTAGAAACTGCTTTTGCTTCTAACTTATCTGCTGCTAAAATTTGGGGAGTAATACTTGTCCATGATTGCAGAATTTGATCATCATTAAAACCCTCAATTAAGGCTTTAATTAAAACAGGCATTTCCCAACCAGTTTCAATTACAGGACGTAAGCGATAGAATCTCAAAGCTAAATCATCTGGTGGTGTATCGTTAATCGGCGACCAAATTTGACAGTAGGTACGCCACGCTACCTCAAAATACTCAATTAGTCCATCGCAAACCACGCCATCAAAGTCTAAAGCTAAAATCGTAGGACTATTTGCTGTCATTGTTCTGAGGGTAAAAACTGCTTTTGTTAGCTTACCGCATCTTCATCTATGGATATGTAGCAATTATTAGTTGTAGTGAGAATTAATTACTAACTTTGTTGATATTTTCTATAATAAGATTTATTACAAAAGTTCATTCGCTCAAAAAAATAAGGATTTTACTGTGATTATAGATACTAAGTTGTCAGAGGATATGGGTGAAACCATTAACCAGTTGCAAGAGGATGAGGGACTATTCCAATGGACGAAGCAGTGGTATCCAGTCGCAGTTATAGAATTTTTGGATGCGTCACGTCCTCACGCTATGCAGTTACTAGGTAAAGATATTGTTTTATGGCGAGATGGTTCTAGTAAATGGCGTTGTTTTGAAAATTTTTGTCCTCACCGACTAGCGCCTCTATCAGAAGGGCGTGTTGAACCAGATGGAACGCTGATGTGTGCGTATCATGGTTGGCGGTTTGATGCGGATGGTAAGTGTGTGAGTATACCGCAGTCCATAGATAAAGAAACTGAAGCCAAGCATTGCGCTAATTCTAAATCATGTGCGATCGCTTATCCTACTCAAGAACTGCAAGGACTTCTCTGGATATGGGCTGAATCGGGTAATCAAGCCCAAATTGAAAGTAAATTGAGAAAACCGCGTCTAGTTCCCGAACTTGAGCAAAATTCAGATAGGGTAGTTAAATTATTTTGGAATTTTCGTGATTTACCCTATGGTTGGGATTATTTCATGGAAAATGTGTCAGATCCAGCCCATGTTCCCGTTTCTCATCATGGACTTGTAGGCGATCGCTATCGAGATGCTAAATACTATGACATGATTCGACTTCGAGAAATATCTACCCAGGAGGGGTTTTCTTTTGCAATTCAACCTCCAGCGCCCAATATTCAAGAAGCGGTGCATGACTTCCAGCCACCTTGTCAAATGAGAATTGCTTCCACATTTAAAGATGGGGGACAACTAATTTTAGTCTTATATGCCACTCCAACTCGTCCGGGTTGGTGTCGTCATATAGGTTGTCAAGTATTAATTAAAAATGAAGCAGGTAAAAAACCAGGTGGTTTACCCGGATTTCTCACAAGCGAAAAAAATCATTCATAAAGAGTAAAACAAAGGAAGTTTATTTGATACATAAATAGCAAAGATGAAAAAAGGAAATCTCCTAAGTATATATTTGAGAAATTTAGTTAA
>Ga0208857_1000069_pt1 | contig 26757 bp, 22 predicted proteins | sample LakMenEpi05Nov12_FD_150674 | JGI IMG/M metagenome (GOLD analysis project Ga0208857, IMG submission 150674) | Freshwater microbial communities from Lake Mendota, WI - 05NOV2012 deep hole epilimnion (SPAdes) | ecosystem: Environmental > Aquatic > Freshwater > Lake > Epilimnion/Euphotic zone ... | reverse complement strand
CCCCCTTAGTCCCCCCTTGTAAAGGGGGGAAACAATAAAAATCCAGTTCCCTCCCCTTGACAAGGGGAGGGTTAGGGTGGGGTAAAAAATATTTGATACATCAACCATAACTTTTCAAACACCCTCTTAGGGGCAACTTCCCTCTGGTTGCTTTCCTCCATAGAAAACAATCATAAGGCTGTTACCCCTAGATATTGTGAGAAAAGTGAATATTTCTCAATTCATTACTCAGCAGTTACCAATTCAGTGCTACCTTTTGTCCGTTTCCGAGTCATGGCATTGTAAACCATGATGCCAATCGCTTTAATCAAATTACCTTCCAACTCTTGGAACATCTTCATGTTCACACCAAAAGCGGCATTTGCTTCTTCAGTAATGCGATCGCCTGTACTATCATCAATAGGCATAGCATCTAAATTGGCTCTATACTTAGCCTTAAATGCCTTCTCATCGGTAATATCTGCAAACTCATAAAAAGCAGTTCCTTCACCTTCACCCAATTTCATCGCCGTTTGGGCAATATTTTTGAGGATTTGTCCCCCGGATAAATCACCTAGATAACGGGTATAGGAATGAGCAATTAATAATTCTGGTTCAGTCGCAGAAATTTCCCGAATCCGGTTTACATAAGCCGCACCCGCAGCAGATAATTTGATTTCCTCTCGCCAATTGTAACCATAGTAGTAAGTTAAGTCTTGCTCCAAGGTATGCTTGCGGTTAAGTTCAGGAAAGTAAATTTTGCTTAAAATTGGGTGATGCTTGTGTTTTTCCATTTCCTCTTCCATAGCCGAGTAAATGAAGTAAAAGTTAGCAACCAACTTGCGGTAGGAGTTTTTTTCCACAACTCCTTTTAAAAAACACTTGACAAAACCCACATTTTCTGCCATTGTGTGTGCTTTCTTTGTACCCACGCGTAATTTGCTTGCTAAATTGCTGTTCATAAGAATACCTAGTAAATGGAAAACTCAGCGGCTTTAGCCCTGAGAGGGAAGCGACACGGGTGGTTTTAACCACTTTGAATATTTTTTCATTACCGCCTTGGAGTTGAGAAATTCGGGGTACTTTTGTGATGTACTTTCAACGGGACAATTACCGATTCAAATTTTCCAACTCTGTACGCATAATGTTTTGCTCCAAAGAGCCTCCCATTTCTGGGGTAATGTTAGCTTCGACCAGTTATCAGAGCTTGTTAAACTTGCAACACTGTTTCAGTGACCTTAAAACTGTTTAATTGCAAATGACAGAGCAAGGAACTAGCTACGCATTCCGGGGTGTCGTGACTCTAATAACGGCTACCCTTCGACTACGCTCAGGGTGGTCTGGTCAGTACGGCTTACTTGATTACTCTTGTAAGCCCAGTCCCTTTAGGGCTGGGTTACTGACATTAAAATTCTCAACTGTAAAAAAATTAACTGTGAAAGTTTTCTGTCCATAATGGTGAAAAAACCCCATTAAAACGTAAGATTAAAACTATTTGATGAGAATTTATATTAAAAATAATTAAGCAATGAGTTCCTTTGGCATTTTATTAACGTCAAGAATGATGGAAGAAAGTGCTATTCTCCTGTGTGATTGTGTGGAGTTTTTAAATTTATGGTTTCATCAATGGCTCGAACTCAAGGCTGCATTTCCGAAGTTGAAAATAGTGGAATGTTCAATTCCATACCACTGCCAACCAATGCTTTATTTGGTACAGATGGCATTCGCGGCAAGGTGGGAGACTTACTGAATGCACCTTTGGCTTTACAAGTGGGTTTTTGGGCGGGAATTGTCCTCCGTAATTATGCCACTGATCTAGGACCAATTATCCTAGGACAAGACTCCAGAAACTCCAGTGATATGTTAGCCATGGCTTTGAGTGCTGGGTTAACCGCTGCTGGTTTAGAAGTGTGGTACTTGGGATTATGCCCCACACCTTGTGTAGCCTATCTGGCCAGCATCACCAATGCCATTGGGGGAATCATGATTTCCGCCAGCCACAATCCCCCAGAAGACAATGGAATTAAGATCTTTGATGCCCAGGGTGGAAAGTTATCTAAAGCCCTACAAGGCGAAATTGAGGCGGGATTACGAGGTCAATTATCCCCCGATTTGAACATAAATAATTGCGGCAGACATTATTCACGGACAGAGTTAATTAAAACATATAGCCAGTCTATCCAAACACCTTTAGCATCTGGACTGACTCTCCAAGGCATGAAGATTGTTTTAGATTTAGCTTGGGGTGCAGCGGTGGGTTTAGCACCTGCGGTATTTACGGAAATGGGGGCGGAGGTTATTTGTTTACATAATGAAGCTGATGGCGATCGCATTAATGTCAATTGCGGTTCTACACATTTGGATATTCTCCAAGCCGCTGTAGTCGCCAATCAAGCCGATATGGGTTTTGCTTTTGACGGCGATGCAGATCGGGTTTTAGCTGTGGATAATACGGGCAGATCCGTTAATGGTGATTACATTCTTTACCTTTGGGGTCGCCATTTACAACAAAAACAACAACTCCCAGATAATCTGATAGTTTCCACTGTTATGGCTAATTTAGGCTTTGAAAGAGCTTGGGAACAAATAGGTGGTAAATTAATTCGTACCGCTGTTGGTGATCAATATGTGCAAGCGGAAATGCAGAAAACTGGGGGAATGTTGGGAGGAGAACAATCGGGACATATCCTGTGTAGTCATTATGCCATGACTGGAGATGGTTTATTAACAGCTTTGCATATTGCAGCGGTAGTGAAAGAGGCTAATCTTTCCTTGGGAGAAATGGTAGATCAAAGTTTCCAAACCTATCCCCAAATCTTACGGAATGTGCGAGTATTAGATCGGGAACGACGCTTAGGATGGGAAAGTTGTCAACCTGTGCAACAAGCGATAGCTATTGCCGAAGTAGCAATGGGTGATAATGGCAGAGTCCTCGTCCGGGCTTCGGGAACAGAACCTGTAATTAGAGTCATGGTAGAAGCCGCTAACGCTGAACTTGTCCACCATTGGACAAATGAATTAGTCTCAAAAGTTGAGGAACACCTAACTTAAAATTTTGTTGCCAACCGCGATAGCCCGATAGGATAATCGGTCTTTTGTGTCATAATGTCACGGTAGAATATAGATGTTTTCTTAAAATACAGGGAATCTTACATGACTCTTCGTCTTGGTGATACAGTACCTAACTTTACTCAAGCCTCTACTCATGGGGAAATTGACTTTTACGCCTGGGCTGGTGATAGCTGGGTGGTACTATTTTCTCATCCTGCTGACTTTACACCAGTTTGCACCACCGAACTCGGCACAGTTGCCAAACTCAAACCAGAATTTGACAAACGCAATGTGAAAGCGATCGCTCTCAGCGTTGATGATGTAGAATCTCACAATGGTTGGGTTGGTGATATTGAAGAAACCCAAAGCACCACTCTCAATTACCCAATTTTGGCAGATCCAGATCGTAAGGTTTCTGAACTTTATGATATGATTCACCCCAACGCAGCGGCTACTGTCACCGTGCGTTCTGTGTTTGTAATTGACAACAACAAAAAACTGCGTCTGACTTTCACCTATCCTCCCAGCACTGGCCGCAACTTTGATGAAATTTTGCGCGTCATTGATTCTCTGCAATTAACCGATAATTACAGTGTTGCTACTCCCGCAGACTGGAAAGATGGTGAAGATGTGGTAATTGTCCCATCTTTAAAAGATCCTGAAGTCCTCAAAGCTAAGTTTCCTAAAGGTTATGCAGAAATTAAGCCTTATTTGCGGATGACTCCTCAACCTAACAAATAGGTTTCCATAACAGTAAATATTTCATTGTCGGGTGGGTTAGCAACGGTGTGACCCACCATTACTTATTTTATTGTATAATAGACAAGTTAGTTATTAGGCTCTGATATTTGCCTATTTAAAAACTTTATTGCTAATCTATTTATCAGATTAAGTATCTCTAATTCATTTTTTATTTTCTCCTTGTATTCATTTTCATCTATATTAATTTCAGTAAATTTTGTATTCGATAATAAAGTTATATAATTTGTTGCATCTGGTAATAAATAATTAATATAAATCCCTTTTCTATCCTTCTCAATTACAAAATTTCTGGAATAACATTCATCCTCTATACGTTTTGATAATGCTGTTTTTGTGAGAATATCTTCAATCAATAAAGCCATTGATTCAGTAATTTCTTGATGGTTATATTTGTCTGTTATTTTATTTGGCTTTGAAATATAAGGAAATAATTCTGCTTTATTATCATATTGAATTGGTAAAATAATAAAACCTTTTGCAGCTACCTCTGCTATTTTTTTTGATGGAATTTGTGAATTATATGGAGTCAATAAAATTCCTTGAAATTGAAATTTAAGTTTAGGTGATAAATGATTAGATATCTCAGTTTGTAAAATTTCTTTTAATCTTAAAATTTGTTCAATTCCATTTTCTAAAGAGTTGTGATTCTTCCCTTTCATTTCAATAATTGTGCAAATACAAGAATTAGAATCAATATAAACAGACATATAATCTGGACGCTTTAATGCTTGATTTCTAATCAGAGGATCATTTCTTCTATCTATTTCAAACAAAATACATATAGCTTGATTTTGAGAATCTAAACTTATCCGAAAATGTACTCCACTTTCTTTAGGAACACTTCTTCCTGGTACTGTACAGAACACTAGCAGATTTTCTAAAAAGTTAAAATTTTGCCAGTCGAGTTTATCTTTTTTGTCTTTGAGAATTTGAGCAGGATTAGTCTTCTGTTTCATCTGCTTTTTCTTGTCCTGCTTCATAAATTTGAAAAAACTTTTGTTGAATATCTACAGAAACATCACTTAAAGTATCCCATCTTATGCCATAATCTGGATCATTTAATGAAACTAATTTATTATCTTTCATTTCATAAGCACTAACTTTATCAATAGGTAAAAATGCTCTTTCATCTTGAAGATATAAAGATGAAGATTGACGTTTTAATATTTCAGAATTTTCATGATTACCATTAACTAAATTATTCAGGTGTGCCATAATATAGGGACTATGGGTAGTGAGTAAAATTCTCACACCAAGATTAACAAGAATAGATAATGCTTCCAGCAGCTTTGCTTGTGATTCTGGGTGTAAGTTCATCTCTGGTTCATCTATTACCAGAAAGTCACCTTTACTTGCACGAAATCTTAAATATAAAAGTAATGGTGCAAGTTGCTTTATAGAAGATGAAGCATTATATAGATCAATTTCTAAACCTCTTTTAACTGAAACTTTAATTTCTTTCCCACCTAGTTTAGTAGATTTTAAATTAGTTTTATTTTTGTTTTGTAGTTGTTCCTCAATTTCATCAGCTAACTTCTGAAATTCATTCTTATCGCTTGGATTAATTTTCGGTGTTTTTTGAAGTTCTATTTCAGATAAGAAATCTAAAAAATCTTCTACTGGTTGTGGATAAAGAATATCCCCTTGTTCTGTTAGTAATTCAAGTTGTCTTATTGAACTACTATTAAACAATTCTCTTTGAGTGTCTTTAAGAATTTTGTAACGCCTATTCGCAAGAATTTTATAAGTATTTATAAATGCGTTTCGTTCAGCCGGAAATGGAAAGGCATTAAAAGAAAGTATCTGATTAATATTAATGCCAAATAATATTAATAACAATAAAAAATCTGGTTTATCATTAAATTCAATTGTATCTAGGTTTTTTTCATTATTTAAATTAAGTTCAAAAAACAAAACATTATTTTTGCGACTAACATTTATGAACATCGCACCTATATTAATAGAATTTCTTTCTTCAATTAATTGATTTATTGCATCTTCTACTTCTTGTCGAGAGATTATGATTTCAAATGATGTTTTCGAGAAAAGTTTACTACTAGAATCCTGAAAAAATGATTCTAAAGAAATTCCTTGGAAATTCTTTGCTGTTTCTTTAATTTCTTTAATAACAAAATCAAGCAAGTTATTATCTATTTTCAATGAATAACTATTTTCCTTTTCATCCTTAAATTCTAGTTTTTCAAGTTTAGCACGTAGAGTTTGTCCAACACGCTGCCATAATCCGTATATAGAATAAGCAATATACGTTTTACTTGAGTTATTTGGTCCAATAATTACTGTCAGAGGACGCAAATCTAACTCTGTTTCTTTAATACATCCTAAGTTTGAGAATTTGATTTTCATTTTTCGCCTATATTCCAATATAGAAAATACTATTAAGGATGCTGTTTACTGGTAAAGTATATAAGGATATTTCTATTTTATCTCTAATTTCGAGATTACTTGTTTGATTTTACAAAATTAATAAGTTTTAGTTGATGATTCTGAGCAAAACTCTATAAAACACAAAACCTATACTCGCATTATTCCATAAATATGCTGTTCTATAAACGGTTATTAGCTATACTATAACATCCCCCATAACACATTTTCCCTCCTATCTCTCACATTGTCCCTAGCAGTAATAGAATAATAACGATATCCTTGTAAAGCCTACCAAGAACAAAAGGTAGAGGTTAAGTAGCAGATTTGACAGAATTGGATCACCAAAACTCTGTATCCAGAAGACATTAGTAGCATTTTAGAAGTTAGTAAGATTTTTATGGTTTCCCAAATTCGGTTTTTGATGTGCGCTCCTGACCATTATGATGTGGATTATGTGATTAATCCTTGGATGGAAGGGAATATTCATAAGTCCTCACGCGATCGCGCCGTAGAGCAATGGAATAAATTATACAATGTCATTAAAAATCACGCCATTGTTGATTTAGTGCCTCCCCAAAAAGGCTGGCCTGATATGGTATTCAGTGCCAATGCGGGTTTAGTTCTCGGTCAAAATGTCGTTCTCAGCCGCTTTTTACATAAAGAACGCCAAGGAGAAGAACCGTATTTTCAACAATGGTTTGAACAAAATGGTTTTAATGTTTACACTCTTCCCAAAGACCTCCCCTTTGAAGGTGCTGGTGACGCACTCCTCGACCGAGAAGGGCGTTGGTTATGGGCTGGATATGGTTTCCGGTCAGAATTGGATTCTCACCCCTACCTGGCTAAATGGCTAGACATTGAGGTGATTTCTCTGCGGTTAATGGATGAGCGTTTTTATCATCTTGATACCTGCTTTTGTCCTTTGGCGAATGGTTATTTGCTGTATTATCCTGGTGCGTTTGATTCCTACTCTAACCGCGTGATTGAAATGCGCGTCGCACCGGAAAAGCGGATTGCTATTGAAGAAGCTGATGCTGTTAACTTTGCTTGTAATGCGGTGAATGTGGATAGCATCGTGATTATGAACAAAACCAGTGAGAGTTTAAAGTCACGTTTGGCTGAAGTTGGTTTTCAAGTCATTGAAACGCCGTTAACAGAATTTCTCAAAGCAGGTGGTGCGGCTAAATGCTTGACTTTGCGGGTAACAGAACCTATTGGCGAGGAAATTCACGCTAATGCTTCTGTAGAAAGTCGTGTTATTCGCATGGAAGGACACTTGCTAGATGCAGGTTTAATTAATCGCGCTTTAGATTTAATTGTGGAAATGGGGGGAAGTTTCCAAGTTCTCAAATTCAACTTGGGAGAACAACGTCAAAGTACATCTGCGGCTGAGGTGAGGGTATCTGCACCATCTCACGAAGTGATGGAAGAAATTATCTCGCAGTTGATTGATTTGGGTGCGGTTGATTTACCCCAAGATGAACGCGATTCTAAGTTAGAACCTGTGATTCAAGCGGGTGTTGCTCCTGATGATTTCTATGTCAGCACGATTTATCCTACTGAAATTCGTGTAAATGGGGAATGGCTGAAAGTCCAAAATCAACGCATGGATGGGGCGATCGCTATTTCCACAACGGCTAATGGTATAGTAGCAAAATGCAAACTCCTCCGGGATTTAGAAATCGGTGACAAAGTGGTTGTGGATGTATTGGGTATCCGCACCGTCCGCAAAGCCGAATCACGGGAACAACGTAACAGCCAAGAGTTCAGCTTCATGTCTTCCGGTGTTTCCAGCGAAAGACGGGTGGAATTAGTCGTGGAACAGGTGGCTTGGGAATTACGTAAAATTAAGGATAGCGGCGGTAAAGTAGTTGTCACGGCAGGTCCTGTGGTGATTCATACAGGTGGGGGTGAACATCTCTGTCGCTTGGTTCGGGAAGGCTATGTACAGGGTCTTTTAGGCGGAAATGCGATCGCTGTTCATGACATGGAACAAAACCTGCTGGGAACATCCCTGGGTGTGGATATGAAGCGGGGTGTGGCTGTGCGCGGTGGACACCGGCATCATTTAAAAGTCATTAATACCGTCCGCCGTTTTGGTAGCATTGCTAAAGCTGTAGAAGCAGGAGTGGTGAAAAGTGGGGTGATGTATGAATGTGTGAAAAATAACATTCCCTTTTCCCTCGCTGGTTCAATTCGGGATGATGGTCCTTTACCCGATACCCAAATGAACCTGATTTTAGCACAACAGGAGTATTCTAAAATCATCCAAGGTGCGGATATGATTCTCATGCTGTCTTCTATGCTGCATTCTATCGGGGTGGGAAATATGACTCCCGCAGGTGTGAAGATGGTTTGTGTGGATATTAACCCGGCTGTGGTGACAAAATTGAGCGATCGCGGTTCAATAGAATCTGTAGGAGTAGTAACAGATGTGGGTTTGTTCCTCAGTCTGTTAACTCAGCAATTGGATAAATTAACAAGTCCTTATGTTGCTAATGTAGGTTAATATCAACCGCATAGTTTTTTAGGCAAAATTGCGGGCTTTTGCCCGCAGCACAATATAGGAATTTGTTATTATTACAATAGTGATGGTTAAATGAGGATAATATTATGGCTGTCCAAATTAATGATAAAGAAATAATTTCTCTAGAAATTAGCACAAAAGATAAAAAAAGACTAGAACAAATTGCTTTAGTTAAAGGAGTAAGTCTGAATGAATATTTATTAGAAATTGCTCTCAATGAAGCTGAAAAAATCGAGAATCATTTAATTAGTGAGGAAATTAATCTCTCTGATAAAGATTGGGAAATTGTGATTTCATCTATAGAAAATCCATCAGTAATTAATCCTAAATTAAGAAAAGCGATTGAACGTTATCAAAAAGAATATCAATAATAAACATGACATATATAATTTGTTCTATAAATGACAAAAGAGTTATTAGGGATGACTTTGATTGTGGTGTTTCCGAATTAAATGAATATCTGAAAAAATATGCCAAACAAAATGATAAAAATGGAATTGCTAAAACTTGGGTAGCCATTTTAGATAATAATGTAGACGTTTTAGGTTATTATTCTATTAGCATGGCGGAGTTAAAACAAGATACTTTACCTGAAGATTATCGTCAAAAATTACCTCGTTATCCCTTACCTGTGATTAGAATTGGTAAATTAGCAGTTGCTAAATCTATGCAAGGGAAAGGATTAGGAGAAACTTTATTAGTTGATGCTTTAACTAGAGGAAAACGTTTAGCAGATGATATTGGAGTATATGGTTTTACCGTTGATGCTATTAATGAAAATGCCAAAAACTTTTATTTAAGCTATGGTTTTATTCCTTTATGTGATCAGCAATTATCTTTATTTATTTCTCTCAAAAATTTAAAAGGACTTTTATTATAACAAGCATTTGGATAAATTAACAATTAACAAGTCCTTTTTATGGAAACTAAAATACTAGAAAATATTGGTGTAGAAAGTTCAACAGCAGAATTATTTAGCTCCCTCCGTGGTAAAATCCAATATTTTGAAGATATAACTACCTCTGTGGGTTTATAATATAAGCATTATCAAAATAAACAAATGTGATTGTATGACTAAAGTAGAGTTTACCATTCCCATCCATAGCGTCACAGACACTATCAGAAAAGAAGCAGAAAATAAAGCTAAAGAAGCTTATGTAATGACACTACTAAAACACGGAGAAATTAGTAGTGGTAAAGCTAGTCAATTATTAGGAATTTCTCGATTAGATATGATTGAGTTAATGTCTAAATATGGTATATCTCTTTTTGACGATAGTATGAGTTTAGAGGAATTTCAGTCAGAAATCAATCAAGCGAGAATGGGGTTAAAAGCAAATAATTTATGATTATTGTTTCCGATACAACCCCATTAAGCAGGAGAATATTAAAAATTGTCAGAATCAGGATGTCCAGGATTTAAGGATTTAAGGATTTTCAGGATGTGGGTTTGATTTTTTATTTTTAGGATTTAAGAATTTATGATTAAGGTTAATATATACGAACAGAATTTAAGTCATTCAACATTGTTAAACATAAAATTCTCAAAATAAAAATTATAAATACTCAATTCATTTAAACTAATTTAGGGATGGGAATATGGACATGACAAAAATCCTGAAAATCCTGTTCGCGCAGCGTTAGCCATTTATGACAATATTGAATATTCATTTTCACGCAAAGACGCAAAGGAAAACCAGCAATTTATCAATAACATCCTGTAAATCCTCAAATCCTGGATATCCTGATTCTGACAATTTAAAAAATGTGTGCTATCCTAAGTAAAGACACCACAATCGGCTTTATTGTCGAAAGAAAAAATTTTATTTTTCCGCCTAGCGGCGGGGGTTAAGAAGGGAAAAGAGAAAGAAAAGAAAAGGGCAAAAGAGCAAGAGTGTAAAGGGCTACTAAGTCCTCGCCGCACCACTACACACAACCCGAAAACCAATATTGCTGTCGTCGTTGTCGAGAGTGTGGTAGGTGCGAGAAGCAGAACGGCAATGCTCAGGATTGTTGTCCCACGAACCACCGCGCAGCAGCTTTATACTACTTCGCCCTGTCAAGGCACTACCATCTGTAGGCGCGTTATTGTAACTATTTATATAATCATCCTGACACCATTCCCACACATTACCGTGCATATCATACAAACCAAAAGCGTTAGGGGGAAAAGAACCTACATCTGTGGTTTGTTGACGATACTGGCCTTTTGGTGCAGAAGCATAAGTGTAATTACCATCATAGTTTACCAATTCTGGGGTAATACTTTCACCAAAATAAAATGGTGTAGTAGTTCCGGCTCTACAAGCATACTCCCATTCAGCTTCACTGGGTAATTTATAGTTTTTTCCTGTTTTTTGACTTAACTTTTCACAGAATTTAACTGCATCATTCCAACTGACTCGTTCAACTGGGCGATTATTGCCTTTGAATGCAGAAGGGTTACTACCCATGATAGCTTGATATTGTGCCTGTGTCAATTGATATTTTCCCATGAAGAAACTAGGAACAGTAACTTGATGTTCGGGACTTTCATCTGAACCTCTTTGTGCTTCACTTTTCGGTGAACCCATCATAAATGTTCCCCCTGGTATTTCCACCATTTTCAATGTCACACCATTTCCTAAGTCTTCTGTGAAGTATCTTGCTGAGGAATTGCGTCGGTTAATAATGTTTCCTGATGCGTTGGTACGGACAACTTCAAAACTAAAGGTTTGCAGGTTATTTGTAGAAGTTGTATTTTTAGGAGTTGATGTATTTTCAGGTATTGGTGTATTCTCAGGTGTTGGTGTATCTGAAATTGAGGTTGGATTGTGCTTCCCAGAAAATAAATTTTGTCCCACAAATGCGACAGTTACGCCACCTAAAAATAATCCTCCATAGATAAAACCACGACGATTGATTGTAGTTGGAGAATTTCCCAAAGATTGATTTTTATTTCCCACTTGAGGTACATAAATAGTAGGAGGAATTTGTAAATCTTTAATAACTTCATCCGCAGATTGATAACGTTTTTGAATATCAACTTTCAACAAATTATCTAAAACTTTCCCCAATTCCTGACTTACAGGACTAGGTAAATGTTGTCGCCAATTATTCACCCAACTAAAACCATTTATTGTCCATAAATTAAAAGGATGAACCCCTGTTAATAAATGAAAACAAGTTGCACCCAAAGCGAATAAATCACTGGCTGGATAAGCTTCACCACCTTGTATTTGTTCCAATGGACTATACCCATAAGAACCTATTTGTGTTCCTATTTGGGTATGAACTGTGGTAGTTAATTGTTTCGATGCCCCAAAATCAATTAATACCAACTTCCCATCACTGGCTCGGCGCATGATATTCTGTAGTTTAATATCCCGATGAATAACCTGGCGTTCATGAATAAACTTTAAAGATGGTAATAAATCTAGTAATAATTCCCGAATTTGGGTTTCCTTGTATTTTCCCTTTTGTGCTAATTCATCTAATAAATTTGCCCCTTTAATAAATTGTTGTACTAAATAGAGAAAACCATTATCTTCAAAATAAGCAAACAGCGTTGGTATTTGTGGGTGTTCTCCTAAATCTTGTAAGCGTTTAGCTTCTTCAATAAATAACTCTGTAGCTTTTTTTAAAGCGTAAGTTCCTGACTGTTTTGGTGCAAGTTGCTTGATTACACAAATTTCATTGAGTTTCTGGCTATCTTCCGCTAAATAGGTTCTCCCAAAACCACCTTCAGCAGAAAGCACCCGCAATACTCGAAAGCGATTGATTAATAATGGTATCAATGGGGTTCTGCAAGATTGACAGAACTTGTGATCATCAGGGTTGATAGGTTGGGAACAATCTGGGTTTAAGCAGCAGATCATAAACTATGGCAGATGACTGTATAACCTTTATCATACAACATAAGTAATTTTCTGTCCCTTCCTGATATAGCGGTATGTACTTAAATGAAATACATCATCAGCCCCCTCCCCTTCACAAGGCTATCGTGTACATACAAGTTAAATTACCCCCCTTAATCCCCCCTTGGAAATGGGGGAAACCGGAAAAATTAGTTCCCTCCCCTTTGCAAGGGGAGGGTTAGGGTGGGGTAATTTGAGGAATAATGGTGATTCGATAACTTCTGTGTATACCGTAGCTTCCCTTGTGGGGAGGGGGTAGGGTTCTTGTGTCTCACTTAACCGATAATCGCTATATAATACTAAACTAACAACTGCAATTTCTTAAACAGTATGAGTGAAACCCTGGCTGATATTGCTATACCACCGCAGTTTCCTGATCATACTCAACTACCAGAGTCTGATGGTACTTTCGTGAAGAATTTTCAAGAACATCCCCAAAGTATTATTATCACAGATTCCATAATTCAAACTTTACAAAAAAAACATCCCGATGGACAATTTTGTATAGGTCAAGATTGTGGGATTTATTGGCGCGAAACAGAACCACCAGAAAAAGGTACAGTAGCACCAGATTGGTTTTATGTCCCTGATGTAGCACCAAGATTAGATGGTAAAATTCGTCGTTCCTATGTTTTATGGCGGGAATATATTCCTCCATTAATTGTTATAGAATTAGCCAGTGGTAATGGTGACGAAGAAAGAGATACAACTCCTCTACCGGGTTTAAAAGAAGGTGAAAAACCTGGTAAATTCTGGGTATACGAGCGCATTATCCGCATTCCCTACTATGCTATTTATGAAGTGAATAATGGCAAATTAGAAGTTTATCATTTGGTTGATTTTTCTTACCAAAAAATGCAGCCTAACGAACGCGGACATTATCCTATTGCGCCATTAGCTGTAGAATTGGGACTATGGCAAGGAAGTTACTTAAATAATCCTGAACAACTTTGGCTGCGCTGGTGGGATTTAGATGGTAATTTGTTATTGGTAGGTCAGGAAGAAGCCCAATTACAAAAATTAAGGGCTGAAAAAGCAGAAGTTAAAGCTGCACAATTAGCAGCACGTTTACGGGCAATGGGGATAGATCCAGATGATGATTTATAATCATTTTGGGTATTTTCTACCCTATAATATTAATTGCAGAAAACGAACCGCAGAGGCGCAGAGGACACAGAGAGAATATGGAAAGGGTAGTTTTGTTAAGAGGGTTACAGGTTAATTGGGTGAGTTTTTTTGCGGATTTCCTATTAGCTGGGATGGTTTTTGGTCCCCCTATTGCTCCTTTTTTGGCTGCGTCTGCTGTGTTTTTGCTTCCGGGGATTGCGGACATTATTTACTTTATGGGTAATCATGTATGTCCGCAGCCTACTCTGGGTTTGGAGTTATCTCCACCTTTCATTATGGCGGTTTGTATGCGCTGTTATGGAACGGTATCAGGTTTATTGATGACTCGGATTTTGTATGCTTTAACTAATGGCAAAGGCGTTTTTTGGTTAAGTCAATATGGTTGGACTGGTGCGGCTTTTGCTAGTGTGTTGATGATGGCTTATCCGTTGGAGTTAGCAGCGCAGATTTTCGGTTTATGGGATTTTAATAATTATATTGTTACCCCTTTTGGTTTGATTACGGGTTTGGCTTGGGGTTTATTTGCTATGCCAATTTTGCATTTTCGCAGATAGGAAGAGGGAGATTTACTCCCTATTTATCAGTAGTATTCTTTGAGGAATTAGGTATCAATAAATTAGATGAAAATTTATCTAACCTACCAATTTCTGCCAAGTAATTGCCCCAATAATACCATCAGCAGTTAAACCGTTTTGTTGTTGAAATTTCTTGATTGCTGCTTCTGTTTGTGGACCATAAATACCATCAGGATCAGCACCGACACGATATTGTAAATATCTGATAATTACACCACTAGTATGAGTCCCTTGCACAACTCGTTTAGCTAATATTTGATTGATAGCATCCCAAGTAGTATTACCTGCTATTCCTGTGGGTAAAACTCCCACAATTCTCTGAAATTTTTCCGTTGCGGAAGATGTAGCTTGTCCCATGCTATTATCTTCGACTAGGGTCCGATTATTTTTATCAGTAATTTTCAGCCGATTTAAAGCTTTTTGTAGTCTGAGAATGCTCTTATCTTTATTCTGTTCTTCATCTATAACAGTATTTACAGGAGCATTAGGAACAGGAACAGCAATAGGAATAGACACACCAGGAACAGGATTTACAGAAGTATTTGCTACTTTACCTGTCAACCCGGCAACTATGGCATTAGCCATTGTTTCACCATCATATAGTTGTATATCTTTGGCAGAATCAATGAAGCAACATTCTATAAGAATTCCTGGCATATTTGTTCTTCTGAGAACATACAAATGTGAACCACTTTTAACACCACGATTAAAAAATCCCAATTTGACAATTTCATCTAATACTTTTTGGGCAACTTTTTTGCCAGCGTCGCTAATAGCAAATACTTCTGTTCCATTAGCTTGTCCATTAAAAGCATTAAAATGAATAGATACAAAAATATCTACTCGGTTACTATTGGCTTTTTCGCACCGGCTACCTAAAGATTGATTTACTGTCCTGGCACTATTCGGTTTACAGGCAATTACTGTATGTCCTAAATTTTCTAATTTAGCTATAACCTTATTACCCACTTCCATTGTTAACTTATTTTCGGATTTAATTCCCTCTGCACCACTATCGGGAGGGCAATTGTGACCAATATCAATACCGAATTTCATTTGTATCTCCTTAATTGACTTTTTTACTATGCCAAGAGTCTGCTACTGGTTAATATAGTTCCAAAAAGCATAGACATTATTTTAATCTCTAGGTAGAGATTCCCCCATTAATCTCCAAAAATGTTTAAGATCAATGTAAAGAAATATTTCGTAGCAAAAGCGCATGAAACGCATTGTCTTGATTGCTGGGTTTGAATCGTTTAACGCGGACTTGTACCGAAAAGCGGCTGATTTGGCTAATTCCCGGTGTCCAGAGTTGGATATTCGAGTATTTAGCGATCGCAATATTACCACCAATAGCACGGAAGTAGCAGCGGCACTTAAAAACGCAGATGTATTCTTTGGTAGCTTACTCTTTGATTATGACCAAGTTGTATGGTTGCGGGAGCGTGTCGCTAACATCCCTATCCGGCTCATTTTCGAGTCAGCACTGGAATTAATGAGTTTAACCAAAATAGGAGCTTTTGCGATTGGTGACAAACCCGCAGGAATGCCCAAACCCATTAAATTCATCCTGGACAAATTCAGCAACGGTAAAGAAGAAGACAAACTTGCCGGTTATATCAGTTTCCTGAAAATCGGACCAAAGTTATTAAAATTCATCCCCGTCCAAAAAGTCCAAGACCTTCGTAACTGGTTAATTATCTATGGTTACTGGAACGCCGGCGGTTCAGAAAACGTCGCTTCCTTATTTTGGACAATTGCGGAAAAATACTTAGAGTTAAAAGTTGGAGATATACCCCCACCCATGGAAACCCCCGATATGGGGTTATTACATCCTGATTATCAAGGATTTTTTACATCACCCAAAGCATACTTAGAATGGTATCAAAGAAGGAGTCAGGAGAAAGAAAGGAATAAAATTACCCAGTCCCCAATCATCGGTATTTTGCTTTACCGAAAGCACGTCATCACCAAATTGCCCTATATTCCCCAACTAATCCGCTATTTTGAAAAAGCCGGGTTAACCCCCTTACCCATCTTTATCAACGGCGTAGAAGGTCACGTAGCCGTTAGAGATTGGATGACCAGCGACTACGAAACCCAAGAACGTCAAAGAGGTAAAATTGAAACCCTTTCCCTTTCCGCAGAATCGGTAAAAATTGATGCCATAGTTTCTACCATTGGTTTTCCCCTGGTTGGTGGTCCGGCTGGTTCAATGGAAGCCGGAAGACAGGTGGAAGTAGCTAAACGCATTCTCACAGCTAAAAATGTCCCGTATATCGTCGCTGCACCCTTATTAATTCAAGATATTCATTCTTGGACAAGGCAAGGCGTAGGCGGTCTGCAAAGTGTTGTCTTATATGCTTTGCCAGAATTAGATGGCGCAATTGATACAATTCCTCTCGGTGGTTTAGTTGGGGAACAAATTTATTTAGTTCCTGAACGAATACAGCGATTAACTAATAGAGTTAAAAGCTGGGTTTCCCTGCGCCAAAAACCTATTTCTCAACGGAAAATTGCCATTATTTTATATGGTTTTCCCCCTGGTTATGGTGCTGTAGGAACTGCTGCATTATTAAACGTTCCTCGCAGTTTAATTAAATTACTTCATGCACTGAAAGCACAGGGTTATACAGTTGGTGAAATTCCCGAAGATGGTGAAGAATTAATTCGCCAAATTAAAGCAGCAGATGAAATTAATCCCCTGGGAGAAAATAACATAAAAGACATCACAACTGTTAATGCTAGAACATTAGAAAAATGGTTGGGCTATCTTTTTACATCTCGCATTGAAAAACAATGGAAATATCTGACTGGTAGCGGCATTAAAACCTATGGAGACGAGTTTAATATTGGTGGTGTGCAATTAGGAAATGTGTGGATAGGTGTCCAGCCACCTTTGGGAATTCAAGGAGATCCCATGCGGTTAATGTTTGAAAGAGATCTAACCCCCCATCCTCAATATGCAGCTTATTATAAATGGTTACAAAACGATTTTCAAGCTGATGCAGTTGTTCATTTTGGAATGCACGGAACTGTTGAATGGTTGCCCGGTTCACCATTAGGAAATACTGGCTATTCTTGGTCTGATATTCTCTTAGGAAATCTGCCCAATCTCTACATTTATGCCGCAAATAATCCTTCAGAATCAATTTTAGCCAAACGTCGCGGTTATGGCGTGTTAATTTCTCACAATGTCCCTCCCTATGGACGCGCTGGTTTGTATAAGGAATTGGTAAATATCCGCGATTTAATTGCAGAATATCGAGAAGATCCAGAAAAGAATTATCTGTTAAAAGAAGGCATTTGTAAAAAGATAGTTGATACTGGATTGGAGGTGGATTGTCCTTTTGATGATGCGAAAAGGTTGGGTATTCCCTTTACGCCGGAAAATGTGAGGATGTTTAGTAATCACGCTTTTGATCATTATTTGGTGAAGTTGTATGAGTATCTCCAAGTTCTCGAAAATCGTCTTTTTTCTTCTGGTTTACATACTTTAGGTGAAGCACCAAATCAGGAGGAGTTAACTGGGTATTTGGATGCTTATTTTGGAAACGAACCACAGAGGTACAGAGAACACAGAGAGGAGGAGGAAATTACAAGGTTATTAAATCAATCTACTGATGAGTTAACTAATCTTTTAAGGGGTTTAAATGGTGAGTTTATTCCTCCTGCACCTGGTGGGGATTTGTTAAGGGATGGTGCTGGAGTGTTACCTACGGGTAGGAATATTCATGCTTTAGATCCTTATAGAATGCCTTCTCCTGCTGCTTTTGCACGGGGTAAGGAAATTGCTAAGAAAATTATTTCTCAGTCTTTAGATGAAAATAAGAAATATCCCGAAACTGTAGCAGTTTTATTATGGGGTTTGGATGCTATTAAGACTAAGGGTGAATCTTTGGGAATTCTCTTGGAATTGGTGGGTGCTGAACCTGTGAAGGAGGGAACTGGACGCATTGTTAGATATGATTTAAAACCTCTTGCTGATGTTGGACATCCGCGCATTGATGTGTTAGCAAATCTATCGGGTATTTTCCGGGATAGTTTTGTGAATATCATTGAATTGTTAGATGATTTATTTCAACGGGCTGCGGAAATTGATGAACCGGAGGAGATGAATTTTATTAGAAAACACGCTTTGATTTTAAAAGCCCAAGGTGTGGAAAATTCTTCCGCAAGATTGTTTTCTAATCCCTCTGGTGATTTTGGTTCTTTGGTTAATGATAGAGTTGTTGATGGTAATTGGGAATCTGGCGAAGAGTTGGGGGATACTTGGGAAAGTCGCAATGTTTTTAGTTATGGTAGAAATGATAAAGGACAAGCTAGACCAGAAGTATTGCAGACATTATTAAAAACTAGCGATCGCATTATTCAAGAAATAGATTCGGTAGAATATGGTTTAACTGATATTCAGGAATATTATGCCAATACGGGAGGTTTGAAAAAAGCTGCCGAAAAGCAAAGTGGAAAAAAAGTACAAGCCAGTTTTGTCGAAAGTTTTTCTAAAGACACCACACCCCGCAATTTAGATGATTTATTGCGAATGGAATACCGAACTAAGTTATTAAATCCCAAATGGGCTGACGCAATGGCTAATCAAGGTTCTGGTGGTGCTTTTGAAATTTCCCAACGCATGACGGCTTTAATTGGTTGGGGTGGTACTGCTGATTTTCAAGATGATTGGGTTTATGATCAAGCCGCAGAAACTTATGCTTTAGATCCAGAAATGGCGGAAAAATTACGCAAAGCCAATCCTGAAGCTTTTAGAAATATTGTGGGGAGAATGTTGGAAGCATCGGGACGCGGTTTATGGCAAGCTGATGGAGATAAGTTGGATAAGTTGCGAAAGTTATATGATTTGACTGATGAGGAATTGGAAGGAGTGACGTAAAAAATCTCAATAATCACCCACTTCTTAGGGCAACAATTGGGTCTAACATCGCTGCTTGTCGGGCCGGAAATACACCAAAAATCAAGCCTATACTCCCGGATATTCCCACCGCGACAACAATCGCATATAGAGGAAATTGAGGAGTCAAAGGCGTGAAGAAGGCTAACGGCATAGTTCCCCCAACTCCTACAATTATGCCTAGCAGACAGCCAGAGAGAGAGAGAATAATTGCCTCAATTAAAAATTGCGCTAAAATATCATTCTGAGTTGCCCCAACTGCCTTACGCAACCCAATTTCTTGAGTACGTTCAGTCACAGAAACTAACATAATATTCATAATACCAATTCCCCCCACTAACAAAGAAATAGCCGCAATTAATGCCAATAATAATGACAAAACACCAGTTACCTGAACTACCAATTCTTGAAACTTCTTATTAGCAAAAACAGCCACATCTTTTTTCCCATGTAGTCGAGCCAGAATATTAGTAATTTGAAAACCTGCGGCGCGAATACTATCTCTATTTTTGGCAGTCACTAAAATATAACTGAGAGGAATATCAGATATTGATCTGCGTCCCACTAACCTATTAGCAAATGTTGTGAGGGGAACAATAGCAGTTTGATCAGAATTCTCCCCACCAAATGCACCCTTTGATTGCAATAAACCAATAACTTGAAACGATATATTATTAATGAGAACTTCTTGCCCTACAGGATTTTCATCGCCGAAAAGTTTCCGACTAGTTTCTGCACCCAAAACAGTAACTTGAGCCTGTTCTTGCTGTTGTATTTGGTTAAACATTCTGCCAGTGACAAGAGTAAGATTCTGTACAGCAAGCAAATCAAAGGTAGTGCCTTTAACAGTTGTTGATGTTAACTTGTTATTAAAACTAATTGGCATTTTTTGCTCATCTATAGGCGCAACTTTGCTAACACTAGGAACTTGAGCTTTAATTGCTTCTGCGTCTGATAAAACCAATTGAGCATCAGGAAATTTCATGCCTTCATCATCTTCAAAAGTGCTATATACCGTCAGTTGATTTGCTCCAAACGCCTCAAGTTTACCCAATACAAGATTCTGTGCGCCCTGTCCAATCCCAATCATACTAATAACTGAAGCATTGCCAATAATTATTCCCAACATAGTTAATCCGCTACGGAGTTTATTAGCAGCGAGAGTTGCAAAAGCCATATTCACACTTTCCAGCAAATTCATAATTTAAACTCATAAAAAGAGAAACTTACATAAAAAACACCCAACCACCTAACGCAAAAAATCTCACTTCGACAAGCTCAGTGACCACTCAAATTCTCATTTCTCCGTGTCCTCTGTGCCTCTGTGGTTCGTTTATTTAAGTATTTTTATTAATTAGAAATACCTAAGATCCAGTAACACGATCAATACCATCAATTAATTGATTAGCTGGTGGTTGAATAAAAACCCGTTCACCTTCCGAAAGTCCGCCTAAAATTTGCGTTTTATCACCAGAAGTAATTCCTACCTGTACAGGATGAAATTTTGCTTGATTATCTTTGTCTGGTAACAGTACACCCACCTGCCCTCCCTTTCCAGAAACCACAGCAGCCGAAGGAATAACCAAAGCATTGCGAATATCATTCACCAAAAAAGTTAACTTCACATTTAGCCCTACCTTGAGTTGATCTTGACCCGTTGCCAAAGCAATCTTGACTCGCATAAAAGTGACATTTTCTTCCTTAACTCCTCTAGGAGCAATCAAACGGACTTTCCCTTGAAAAACTTGATCAGGAAAAGCATCAAGGCGAATTTCTACAGGTTGATTTTTCTGAATTTGCGCCATATTCACTTCGGGAACTTTAGCTTCTATTTCCAAACCACTGGATAATTCAGCAATGGAGGCACTAGTTCCCCCTTCATTGGTAGAAACAGAAGTATTTGGGGTTACGAAGTCCCCCGCTTGGGCAAAACGCCGGGTAATTAAGCCAGCAAAAGGAGCGCGAATGAAAGTATTTTCTAGCTGATTTTCGTAAAATTGTAATTGGGCAGTTGCTTGAGCTACTTCAGCACCAGCTTTGGTAATTTCCTCAGTTTGATAACCGGAAAGGAGTTTTTTCAGTTGTTGTTGGGCAGATATCAGACTAAATTTAGCTTGTTGTAAGTTATCCCTAGCGCTTTTTTCCTCGTTCAAGACGGCATCTAAATCATCACGGGATACTGCTCCTTGAGATGTAGGATATTGCCTGCGCTTGACTCGTTGAGAGGCTAATGCCAAGCGAGATTGAGCTTCCCTCACTTGCGCCGTGTACTTACGCACATCAGCTTGAGCGATCGCAATTTCTTCCGGTCTGTAACCCTTACGCTTTTCTTGTAATTCGGCTTTTGCCTTCCATAACAGCGCTCGATACTGATTCACCTGGGCTTGAAAGGCTTGACGCTCCATTTCTGCGATTAATTTTCCTTTTTGGACAGAACTACCTTCATCTACATAGAGTTTGGCAATTCGACCGGCTTCTCTTGGGCTAATGTTAATTTTGCGAACTGGTTGCACGACTCCATTGGTTTTGATTTTAATGTTTAAGTTGCTGGTAGTCACAGGGACTGTCAAATCTGTAATATCTTTTTTGCTGGGTTGATACCAATGGCTAAAGTAAGCAATACCCATTCCAGATAAACCAAATGCAGTCAGCCCAATGAGCCAAGGAATCGGATTTTTGATGTTCATGACTGATGGAATAACGAACCACAGAGGCGCAGAGGACACAGAGAAATGAGAGTGGAAGATGATTTCTGCGTAAGTCCTAGAATTAAGTTTTTTTGTATTACACTCCGTACTGTTCTACCTGCATATTCCAAAGCGCGGTATATTCTCCTCCCAGTTGTAAAAGTTCTTGATGAGTACCATCCTCAATTAAATGACCATCTTTGAGGACTAAAATCCGGTCAGCCATTCGCACCGAGGCTAATCTGTGGGTAATCAGAATGGTGGTTTTGCCTTCCGCTAGTTCCACAAAACGCAGGTAAAAATCACACTCGCTGCGGGGGTCAAGGGCTGCGGTAGGTTCATCTAAAAGTAGTAATTGGGCTTCTTTGCGAACAAAAGCACGAGCTAGAGCTAATTTTTGCCACTGTCCTCCAGAAAGTTCTGTACCGCCAAACTGTTTACCCAATTGTGTATCTTCCCCACTGGGAAAATCATCAACTAGTTTGACGATATCGGCTTTTTCTACTGCATATCTAAGAATCTCTCGATGTTCTAACGCTGCTAAATTTCCTAATGCAATATTTTCGCCCAGGGTGAGTGCGTAATGGCCAAAGTCTTGAAAAACCCCCGCAATTTGCCGCCGCCACTGTTCTAAATTTAAATCTCTCAGGTCTATCCCATCAATCATAATCCGTCCTGTGGTGGGGTCGTAGAGCCTCGTTAATAGCTTGACTAGAGTGGTTTTACCTGCGCCATTTTCGCCAACGATAGCGACTGTTTGTCCTGGGTAAAGGGTAAAGGAAATATCCTTGAGTGCTAATCTACCATCTGGATAGTGAAAATCAACTTGCTCAAAAGTAATACCTGCACGAATCGGAGTGGGGATTTTTTCTCCGGGTATGTTCAATACCATGGGGGTAGGACTGTCGAGAAAGTTGAAAAACTGCTGCATATAAATAATATTCTCGAACAAATCCAACCAATGACTGACAAATCTTTCTAAACTATTCTGGAAGTAAGTTAATGATTGTACGAACAGAAGTACACTTCCTGGGCTTAACAGTCCTCTAAAAGCTTGCTTGACTACCCAATAGAAAGAAAATCCGTTTCCTAATGTACTCAAAATAGCTAAACTAGATGACCAAAATGCTTGTTTACCTCGCAAATGACGCATGGATTGATGTAAAGATTGAAATGCTTGTCCGTAAAGCTGCATAAAAAATGCACCTAGCTGAAATAATCTAACTTCTTTGGCATAGGTGTCAGTCAGCATTAAAGAGGTGTAATACTGCATTTTTCGGGCTTGAGGACTGTTTTCAAATAAGGTGATCCAAATCTCTCTACCATATTGGGAAGAAACTACTATTTGGGGTATAGTAGCGATCGCAATTACCAATGGTATCCAAAAAGCCAGGGGAATTAATAGCCCAATTACTACGATTAAAGTAATCAATGAGCGACTTAATTCCACCAAGTTCTCAACTAAGTTTAAGGGTTTATAGCTAACTTGTTGTTGCAGAATTTGTAACTCATCATAAAATTCAGCATCTTCAAAACGGCTCAAGTCTGCAAAACTATCAGCTTTCCGCATTAATAATAAACTAATGTGAGCCGATAATTTATCATTGAGATTTCCTTGAAGTGCCAATATCCAAGGATAGAGAAGGTTTTCTAATAGCAAAGCTCCCACCCATGCTGCTACCAAATACCACAGAATTGAATCATCTAATGCTTGACCAGTTGTTAAGGCTGTAGCTACTGTATCTACTACCAGTTTGGTAATCCAAACACTAACCCCAGGCAGAAACCCTTGTAATAAAGTCACAGCAATTAAAAACACCATTTCTTGAGGTGCTGCTGTCCATAATAAGGGTAAAGAACGAAGTAAAATTCTAGTGTAGTCTCCAACCCAAACTCTTAAATCACTCATTAATTAAACCTGATTTTTTGATAAGGTGTGAGATAAATCCCCCACTAATTTATTCTGACTCCTGACTCCTTCTTCAACACTTTAATATTCTACTTTTGAAAAATTTTGTTCTCCACTTCCTAGGGATGAATATTTCAAAAATTTTCAAATGTCTGTTGTTCAGAATTTTCACGGATATCAAAACAGCCTAGAATGAATATAATCTTTATCATTAAAGGATGATAAAATATTTGATTTGGTATTTTTAGATAAATTCTCAAAAATAATCAAGTCTGATAACCTTACTAAAGGAGTAATTATAAAGAAATAGAACTACGCTTTTAAATCGGTCATAAGCATTATTTTAAATTCGCTTTAACTATAAAAATATTCTATGTTACAAGAATTTCATTCACCATTAACACAAGTTCATAAATTGAGTCTTCCTCTATCAAGAGATAAAATAATACTACTTAAGAAAGAAGAAAATTATCTAGAAAAAGATATTCTTGTAGGAGTCGGACAAGCAAATAAAGACATAATTGTCTTTAATGAAAAGAGCAATTTTCATTAAAAACAAAGTTTTACAGAATATAAATCTTATCTGATAGTTCCTTGCACTAATCAGAAAGTGACTTTGCTCTTTTGTGGACTAATACCGCAGGGCGGAATTAAAAATTAACAATTAAAAATTAAAAAAGCAGATTGTATAAGCTTTTCATGAATCTTTAATGGTTAGTTGACTTACGCCGTTGTGGACTAGTGTAATTTTGAAGAATTTGTGAAAACTGGTTGATTTAAAAATATCATCCCAGCTTTTTATCAACTCGAATAGAGATTTGCCAACAGGTTATTGAATTTAAGTTCAAAGGAGTAGGTGACAATGCTTGCAGAAAAAACACTCAACCAACCAACATATATAGAAATGCGTTTGGTAGATCAAGCAGACAAACTAGAAAGACTTCTGTTGTCTGAGGAGGAAATAGCAGCTTTAGAAAAGTTAGCAATGTCGGGAGAATTCGACTCTGAAACCACCCAAAGATGGTTTGCTAATTGCGGTGGTGGTGGCTGCGGTGGCGGTGGTGGTTGCCATGGATGTCGTGGATGTCGTGGATGTCGTGGATGTCGTGGATGCTGGGGATGTCGTGGCTGTCGTGGATGCTGGGGATGCTGGTTTAGCACTGACGGAACAGGATCAGGTGTGTTGGAGGACACTGACGAGGTTGGTTTTGGATACTAACTAAACCTGGAAATAGAACAGCAATTCAGTAATTTGAGAAACCGACTATTTTGAGTTTAGATATCCAAAATCTGGCTAAAAAAAGCCCATCAAACCCCTGTTTTTTACAATATTTTTTTGTTAGCAAAAACAGGGTTTTTAATTTTTTGATTGCTATTTATAGCAGCATTCAACCCTTAAAACAAAGTCTATGAAATTAAATGATGGTCAGCGGCTGCGGCTACTAGAACACGTTGTCATTAACGTGATGCCGGCAGATTGCAGTGGCGAAGAAAGTATGATATTTAATACAACACGGCGAACCCTGAGAGTGGAGGGTCAAGCTCTGCATAATGTAGAAAACATTGTTTTACCTTTACTAGACGGCTCTCGCACAATAGGAGAAATCCGCGATGCGATTGGCGAACAATTGACAGATTCTTCACTGAATCAATGTTTAGAATTTTTGATGGACAATCGCCTAGTGGAGGAGTCTCTAGAAAATACAGATGATTTAGATAGTCGTGCTTATTTACTTCCTCAAATCAGCCTTTATCATGAATTAGGCTTTGACCAAAAAGATGCTCGAAAAAACTTAGCTAATGGGAGGATTGCTGTTTTTGGACTGGGAGGTTCGGGACTGATAGCAGCAATTAACCTAGCTACTGCTGGGATCGGTTTTGTCCGTTTGTGTGATGATGCCTGTATCCTGCCGGCGGATTCCCTGATGATGTCAGGTTCGGGATTGAATAAAATTGGCACTTTTCGCAGTGTGGAAGCAGCGCGACAGATTGAGTCCATTGGCGGAATCACCGAGGCTGAGATTGTCACAGATGGTTTAAATGACGACGCAACCATCAATTCTTTGCTGGAGGACGTTGACCTTGTAATTGTCGCTACTGATGCCGTATCTGTGAATCTAGCCTATCGTCTGAACAGACTATGCTTGAAGATGCAGCGCCCATTGTTACCCGGTGGAGCGGCTGGGGTTGAGGGAACTGTCGGTCCGCTGGTTTTTTCCCAGGACAAACCCTGTTATCTATGCTATCGGATGCGGTCTATGGCTTGTTCCAAGTTTCCAGAGGCGGAATTGGCGGTTGAACAGTTGCTCAACCGAGAACGGCGTTCTCAACCACGGCTACGGGAAAATTTACCGATAGGTCAGATGTTGGTGGGTAGCTATTTAGCTCTTGAGGCTGTGAAAATGATGCTCGGTTTGGCGATCGCTACTGACGGAAAACTACTACATATAGACTTACTTGGCACAAAACTTACTCATAACGTTGTCCTCAAAAAACCAGGTTGTCCCCATTGTTCAGCCAAGATAGGGGTAGAAACAGCTTGATAATTTCTACCCATAACTATCCATATATTACTGTTTGTCCAAGTCTTCAATAAGTTGATCAACAAATTCCCTTAACCATTGCTGCTGTGTTAGGGACGGTTTTAATTTTTTCTCTGACCCCAGGCAACACCTTAAACTGCAAAGGTGATTTATCGTACGCTAAGTAGGTGAACTGAAAAATTTAAAGGTATGTGAAGAAAAGTAAAATCGCCCAAAACTCTCTTCCTGTTCCCAGTTAAGAGTTCCCTGTTCCCTTGCCCCAACGACAATTTTTAACGCCAACCTACTTACCTGATTTTGTGGTTTAAATTTAATCCGAGGCATTGCCAAATCCTAATATGTCTGATATACTAGATATCATAGCACAACATTGAAGGTCGAGTCAATGCTTTTATCATTCAAAACT